>Ga0181557_1000697_pt1 | contig 41083 bp, 37 predicted proteins | sample 011ome_23_FD_148632 | JGI IMG/M metagenome (GOLD analysis project Ga0181557, IMG submission 148632) | Coastal salt marsh microbial communities from the Groves Creek Marsh, Skidaway Island, Georgia - 011506CT metaG (spades assembly) | ecosystem: Environmental > Aquatic > Marine > Intertidal zone...
CCCTGGCATAGGGAACCAGTAGCTTGGCTATTTCCCGGTAATTTAAAAACCCGTTGTTGCCATCACGTCGCCAGGAACCTGCATGCACTTCGTAAACCGAAATTGCCTTGTGCTGTTGCCCGTTGTAACCGCGACAATTCATCCAGTCGCCATCTCCCCAGACATGGCTGCTTGGAGCGGGTATCACTGAGGCTGTATCTGGTCGCAATTGCACTTGCCTGGCATAGGGATCGGCTTTGAGTGGCAGCAGGTTGCCATCAGCCCCGGTAATCTCATATTTATATGAGTCACCGGGAGAAACGCCTGGTATGAACAGATCCCACAACCCCCAGGCAGGATGGAAACGCATCTGGTTTACTCTGCCATCCCAGGAATTGAAGTCGCCTACTACCGCTACCCGGCATGCGTTTGGCGCCCACAACGCAAACAGGACACCTGCCACTCCGTCGCACTCCCGGTGATTAGCACCGAGAAAATGCCAGGCCCGTTCCTGGGTTCCATTATTGAACAGATAACAATCCTTCTCATCCAGCAAGGACGGGAAACGGTAGGCATCTTCCAGCACCACTGTTGCCAGAGGGTAATCTACCTCCAGCCAGTAGGGGCTATCCTGTGCCATGGCGACCACGCCACTAAACAGTCCGGCAGTATCTATGACAGCCAACTCTCCAAAGTCTTTCTGACTTCCCAGCTGTGAAGACTTGACCCGCACACGTCTGGCACCAGGTAGAAAGACCCTGATGCACACGGCATTGCCCTTCACCACGTGCATCCCAAGTACTGAAAAAACATCACTGTGGCGACCGCTTACAATGGCCTCAATAATGTCTTGTGTTAATTCGTCAGCAGTCAACATGCCAATTCCGTTTACTAGCAACCCGATCACGCCATCCACAACGTTCTGTCCATGCTGGGATCGGTTTTGCCAGGTTCATCAAGTCCATAGCGGCTTCCCTTCCGGTTTGTCCCTTGTCTCGTTTATTGCTGCCAGCATTTGCCTGGTGTCTGCACTTTCAAACAATTCCTCCAGGGTCACAGGCAACTTGCGCCGCCAGTTGGGGTATTCCTTATCTGTGCCGGGAATATTGACAGGGCTCTCAAGACCGGCAAGGTCATCAAGCTGGACGGAGACCAACTGGGCATTGGTTGCACCGCAGGCGCGAAAGATGGCACTGGCCAACGCCGTGTCGAAGGCACGACCGCTGTCGCGATCCTGCCACTCCTGGGGAAGCATTGATAATTCGTCAAGCCACTGCAGCAACAGGCGCTTTTCATGTTCGCGGTAGGCGCTTGCCTCTTCCAGCGAGCTGCCTTCAGGCAGCAGTGCAATTCGTTCGCGCAGCGCCAGATCTTTCAAATTCCACCAGGCTTTGAGGGTCGGCACATCATGGTTGGCTATAAAGGCCAGTGTCCGCTGCGGATAGTGTTCCGGCTTTCTGAAATACACGCCGTCATATTTTTCGAAATAAAAAACGCTATTTGACAACAACCCGGAATCATCAAGATAACGGCGAATCTCAGGCGGCACGACACCCAGATCCTCGCCTATTACAAGGCAATGACCACGCTCACTTTCGAGCCTGAGAATCGCAAAGAGAATATCTACCGGGTAACGAACATAGGCACCCACGGGGGGGGTCGCGCTTTGGTCCCCATCTCCGGGACACCACCACAGGCGCATCAATGACATCACATGATCGATACGCAACCCATTGCATATACGCATATTTTCGCGCAACAAAGTAATGAAATGACGAAACCCTGACGCTTCCAGCGCATCGGGTCGCAGTGGCGGCAGCCCCCAGTTCTGCCCCATCGGGTTGAAGTCATCAGGCGGTGCACCAATCCTTGCTCCCAGGCAAAACATGCCTGCATTGGTTGTCACTTCACAGCCCTTGCTATAGCTGCCTACAGCAAGGTCCCCGATAATACCGACCTGCATGCCCTGAGCCAGTGCCAGCTGTCTGGCTCCGAAAAGCTGACGCTCAGCCAACCATTGCAGGTAACAATGAAAATCCGGATCTTCACTTGCCGCTACACCAGGCATGGGCAATTCAGCCTGGCAGGCCGCAAATGCTGACAGGTTTTTACCTTGATCCTCCACGTATGCCCTGAAAGCAATAGCCCGCGCCGAATCCGCTGCGCTACTGGATTCCTGAAAGTAACGGAACATCAATTCAAATACCCTGAATTTAACCGCTGTTACTCCCGGGTAATCCACATCAGGTTTTGCTTCGAGTTCCCGCACCAACGCTCTGAATTCAGCTCTGGCCGTAAACACGGCAACATCTGCAGAGTCAGTGAAATCCTCATCCAGATCAGGGGCAATATAAAGGGGATTGAGAAAACGCCGGTCACTCGGACTATAGGGGCTTACCACACCTGGTGGACCAAAATGCAGTGCATGCAGGGGATTGAGTAGAACAAAGTCAGCCCCTGCTGCCGCCGACCGCCTGATCAGCTCGTAAAGATCGGCAAAATCCCCTATGCCCAGGTTGCGCGCAGATCGCAGCGTATACAACTGGACTGAAAGGCCCCATAGTCTTCTTCCGGCCAACAGCCACCGGGGTTCATGGCTGCGCTCGGGAGCCGCAATAATCAGCGCCTGCTGGGTACGCTTTTCAGTGTGCAGGTACAACTGGTGATAACCGGCGGGAACAACCGCAAGGGGGATATCCATGCTGGCAAAACTGCCATGGTCAGTTTCACAGGATTCAAAGGCTTCATACTCGCAAGGCCTGAACTCACCGCTCAGGCTTGCGCCGGCTTCCAGATCAATACGCCAGTGAAAAACCGCTGTAATAGTTTCATCCTGGGAGCAGGTGAAACGCAGAATCACCATTGCGTTGGCAACAGCCACCATGACTGGTTTGACCCAGTGCTGCAGGTTTTCACTTCTGGTCTGCGCCAGCAATCGATCAACAGCCTGCTCACTGTTGACCTGCAAGCCCATTGCTTCCAGCACAAGCAGCCTGTCTGCCAGCGGTGTCATGACACTATGGCCGGAATAATCAATAAACGATGGAAGCACACCATGGACTTCGAGCAGTTTCTCGAGTTTTTCCTCAGGAATGTGGTTTAACAGATATTCCAGACTTGTATGCCCTGGCATATAACAGCGTTTCCCGTAATCAATAATTACCAGCAAAAATGGTAAATACCCGAAGTCATGCTGAACTGATGTACATCAATTTTTTAGTGATCAACTTTATCTATTACTTTTTTTTTCTCTTTTCCCGAATTGACCTGCGTCAAAAATTATCCAAACCCCGCACCTACACTGAAAATCAACTCGGTAAAAATATTAACCGGGATTCTTTCCACACCAATTAAAAGAATTTTCACGCCAAGGAGTTTTCAATGAACGTAAATGAAGTCATGAGCAGCGATGTCACGAGCTGTAGTCCGGATACCAGCCTGGACCAGGTTGCCCGCCTTATGTGGGATAACGATTGCGGTGCGGTGCCAGTGGTGAATAACAAAAACATTCCAGTTGGCATTATTACCGACAGGGATATCGCCATGGCGGCACTGCACAAGCACAAACCACTATGGGAAATGCAGGTCAACCAGATAGTCCAGGGGCAGCATCTTTGCTGTTGTCATCAGGAAGACAATATTGAAGGCTGTCTGACCAAAATGGAACAAAATGGCGTGCGTCGCATTATGGTGACCAATCAGGACGGGACACTGTGCGGCATAGTGTCAATGGGGGACATTGTCGCGGCAACGGCCAATCGTAAAAGTAAAAATAGCCTGGGAGCCGGTGATGTACTTGCCATGTTAAAGCGGGTAAGTGCACATCATGAACAGGCAAATCGTGCCGTCGTGTCTGCATAAGTCTGGCTCTGGCCAATTTTTCACAGCGTTGTTGCGCCATGTTGATATTAAAGGCTGTTAGCAAGGATTGACAATCTCATGGTGGATGTAAAAGCAAAACGTTTCATCAAGGATGTACTGGTTCGTACCCCTATGGTGAAAATGATTATATTGTTCATCGTCCTTTGGATGCTGTTTTCTGCAGCTGTTTATTGGGGTGAAAGGGAGATGGCGGACTCCACCATTACGTCCTATGGTAAAGCTCTGTACTGGGGGGTAGCGGCTTTTTCCACAGCAGGTATCGCCGACATGCCACTCAGTAGTGGCGCCGAATTTTTTGGCGCAATCTGGATAGTCATTGGCTCCATGCTGTTCTTCGGCGCCATTATTGCCACTATTACTGCTTATTTCATGCGTCCTTTACAGCGTCCCGCAAGACAGATTATTGACACTATTGAATATCACCTGGAGCAACTCGACAGTTTATCCATACAGGAACTTGAATTACTCAAAGCCACTGTAGACACCCTTATTGAGCATGTGGAAAAAGTCAGGAGCCGAAAACTGAAACTACGTGAAAAATCAATGGTTAAAGCCAATACGTTGTAGGCCAGTGATGCATATCCATGATTAACAAAACAACAGTACCGTGCAGTTCCGCAAAAGCACAATCCATGAAGCCTTTTGTGGCCGCTGTCCATGGCAACATCGTTGATGTGCAATGTCCCGATATGCTTCCTCCCCGCTTTCAGATATTGACTACGGGCGAGAACGACAAAATCAAGCTGGAAGTGCAAACCCATCTGGGTCTTAACCGGGTGCGCTGCCTGGCACTCAATGCGACCCGGGGATTAAAGCGCCATAGCGTGGTTACCGATACCGGTTCAATGCTGACTGCGCCAGTAGGCAAAGCCTTGCTTGGCAGAATGTTCAATGTCTTCGGCGAAACCATAGACAATGGGAGTCCACTCCACTGCCCGCAGGCATGGAGCGTTCACCGCCCCCCCATTGCGCTGAATCGCCGGCGAACGGATCGGGAAGTGTTCATCACCGGAATCAAGGCTATCGACTTGCTGGCGCCGCTGGAGCGTGGTGGCAAAGCCGGCCTGTTTGGCGGTGCAGGGGTAGGTAAAACTGTGTTACTGACGGAAATGATTCATAACATGATGCATGAATACCAGGGCATAGGTTTGTTCTGTGGTATCGGTGAGCGCAACCGGGAAGCAGAGGAATTATATCGGGAAATGAAAGATACCGGGGTACTGGAAAAAACCATAATGGTTTGTGGACAAATGAATGAACCACCCGGTGCACGCTTTCGCATAAGTCATGTGGCACTTACCATGGCTGAATATTTCCGTGATGTCGAGAAACGCGATGTCCTGTTTCTGGTAGATAATATATTCCGTTTTATCCAGTCCGGTATGGAGGTCTCAGGACTCATGGGGCGTTCACCATCCCAGGTCGGGTACCAGCCAACCCTGGCGTCGGAGCTGGCCGAACTGGAAGAGCGTATCAGTTCCTCCTCCCAGGGCGCGATCACATCAGTACAGGCAATCTATGTCCCTGCCGATGACCTGACCGACCCTTCTGCCACTCACACCTTCGCCCACTTGTCAGCCTCTATTGTCCTGTCGCGGGAGCGGGCTGCGGAAGGCTTCTATCCTGCGATCGATTTACTGAACTCCAATTCCAAAATGCTCTCGCCAAGCGTGGTAGGCAAGCGCCACTATGGTATTGCCAATGATGTGCGTGAAGTACTCGCGGAATACGATGAACTGAAAGACATTATCGCCATGCTTGGACTTGAGGAATTGACGCTGCACGATCGTCAAGTAGTGTCACGGGCACGACGGCTGGAACGATTTCTCACCCAGCCTTTTTTTTCCACTGAACAGTTCACTGGCTATTCTGGTGCGCAAGTCGACATCAGCGATACGCTGGAGGGTTGCGAGCGTATCCTCAATGGTGACCTTGACAGTCTGCCGGAACAGGATTTTTATATGATCGGTGGCCTCGGTGCGTCTGGAGTACGCCCCCCTTCCCAAACTCAAACGACTGTGGCCGCCTGATGAGCGCCACCATGCAACTCACACTGATGACGCCAACGGGCATAATCGCCGAGACCGATGCTGTAAAGGTCATAGCCGAGGCCAGTAATGGTTTTTTCTGCTTGCTGCCCCGGCACATGGATTTCGTTGCAACGCTGGTACCCGGCCTCCTGGTGTTCACGAACCAGGCCAACACCGAGTCCCTGTTTGCCATCAACCATGGCTGTCTGCTGAAAATAAAGCGGGAGGTCAGGATTTCCACATTCAATGCCATCCAAGGAAAAGACCTTGTTTCTATCAAAAGTACACTTGAACAACAGTTTTTTACACTGGATGAACAGGAACGCAATGCCCATAGTGTCCTGGCACGCCTGGAGGCCAATACGCTGCGGCATTTCATCCAGTTGGAGAAGCAGCTGCATGGTTAATCAGGAACGCTCTCCAGGTAAAAAACCTGCTCAATCATTCCAGCACCAGATAGCCCGAAAAACTGCGCGCAAGCTTATGCTTAAAGAGGATCGGGGCATTATGTTCTGGATGGGTATGTTTGGCATGGTGGGCTGGTCCATTGCCATACCCACCCTGGCAGGGATTACCCTGGGGAAATGGCTGGACTCGCATTGGCCCGCGACCTTCTCCTGGACCCTGACCCTGCTGTTTGCCGGCATACTGCTGGGTTGCCTGAATGCCTGGTACTGGATCAAGGAGGAGCGACACCATGATTGAGCAATACCCTCTCTACCTGGCAACATTTGCTTGCGGTGTAGTGCTGGCGGGTATCTTTCTCTGGCTGATGCAGCGCTCCCTGAAAACACTTACCAGCGATAGTCAGCCCGGATATTCTCTATTGACCGGTATGTTGTTACGGCTGGTCATCGTCTGCAGCATGCTGGCACTTATTCTGTTCCTGCTTGGTACAACGCATTTACTTGGTGCTATGTCCGGATTCACCTTGACCAGGATCATCGCGCTCAGAAACATTGCCTGTGCAGAAAAAAAACAAAACAGGGCATGACTCCATGACTATAACCCCTGACACCCTGCTTCTCTTTAACATCGGTTCTGTTCCAGTCAATGCCACTATTGGTTTTACCTGGCTGGTGATGGGCCTTTTAACGACGGCATCCATACTGATCACCCGGCGCCTGACAATAGAGACGCGGATTAGCCACTGGCAGAATCTGCTGGAAGTACTGGTCTCTGCAATCCGTCAACAAATCCGGGAAATCTCGGACCAGGGGGTTGATCGCTACCTGCCCTTTATCGGCACCTTGTTTATTTTCATCATCACCAGCAACCTGCTGGCAATAGTGCCAGGTTACCGTCCACCGACCTCTTCACTGTCAACCACATCGGCACTGGCCTTGTGCGTGTTCATCGCAGTTCCACTTTACGGCATTGCCAACGAAGGGATTGCTGCCTACCTGAGTCATTACATCAAACCAACTGTTCTGATGCTGCCCTTTAACCTGATCGGGGAATTTTCACGCATCATTGCTCTTGCTGTTCGCCTGTATGGAAATATCATGAGTGGCACCATGATTGTGGCTATCCTGATCGGCCTGATCCCGTTCTTTTTTCCAGTACTGCTGCAGTTACTCGGCCTGATAACAGGTGTCATTCAGGCATATATCTTTGCTGTACTTGCCATGGTCTATATTGCGTCTGCCAACACCGTACACCAACATTTCACCCAACAGAGCGGAGATTGAGTCCTGCGGCCAGAATGAGGTAATACTATGGAGAACATTTCATTGATCGGTATGCTGTCTATCTTTACCGCCGGCTTAACCATTGCCATCGGTTCTCTTGGGCCGGCACTGGGGGAAGGACGGGCCGTGGCCCAGGCCTTGCAGTCTATTGCCCAGCAGCCAGATGAGGCGGGCACGATCACCCGCACCCTGTTTGTCGGTCTGGCCATGATCGAATCAACGGCTATTTACTGTTTTGTCGTAACCATGATCCTGATCTTTGCCAACCCCTTCTGGGATTATGTGATTACTACAGCCGGAGTTTGATGCGTGGAACTGGATTGGCTTACTGTCTTCGCCCAGGTTGTCAACTTTTTGGTATTGGTATGGTTACTCAAACACTTTTTGTATCAGCCGGTGATTGACGCCATGGACAATCGGGAGCGTCTGATTGCCTCCCGCCTGGATGAAGCTGATCAACAGAAACAGGCAGCCAAGGCACAACAACTGGCATTTGAAAAAAAACAGGCAGAACTGGATCACAAGCAAGAGGCCATCCTTGAGAAAGCACGCCTTCGCAGTGAGCATGATCGCCAGCAGTTTCAGGACAAGGCACGGTTCGAAATCGATGAACTTCTGGAAAAGTGGCGCAAGCAACTCAGGGAGGAACAGGGTAACTATCTATTGCGCCTGCGCGAGGAAGCCGCACGCTCAATCATCCAGACAAGCGGCAGAGTATTGGCCGACCTGGCGGACACGACACTGGAAAGCAGGATAATTGACCGCTTCATCAAGAATCTGCAAGGCCTGTCTGGACAGCAGATAAAACAACTTGGGGAAGGCAGTGCCAGGCTGGATGTGACCACGACCTTTCCCCTGCAGAAAGAACAACGTTCCCGTCTTGAACAAAGCCTGAAGTCTATCGCCGGGGATAAAGAGCTGGTCTTTCATCAATCAGCCAGCCCCCAATGTGGCATTGAACTTATCGGCGAAGGCGCAAAGGTTGACTGGAATATCGCCCGCTACCTCGCTGAACTGGAAGAACAGATGAAAGATTTACTGCATCAGGAACAGCGCCGGACTCTTCAGCAGCCAGAGGAAAATGCCGATGCTTGAAGACCTCGGCAGGCAAAGTGCCGCGGCCGTGGCTGCCGCTCTCGCGCACAGGCCATCAACCATGGTGGTACGTGAAGCCGGTATCATCAAAAGCATCAGTGGCAGTATCGTCAGGATCAGTGGACTACCCCGCATCGGTGCCGAGGAACTGATCCGGTTACCGGGCGGGCTCAGCGCAATGGCTATCGACCTTGACGAGTCAGAAACTGGCGCAGTTTTGCTGGGTAACAGTAATCAACTGAAAGCCGGAGACGAGGTATCTGCTACCGGCCGTATGCTGGATATTCCTGTGGGAGATGCGCTGCTGGGACGGGTCATCACTGCTACCGGCAGGCCTCTGGATGACAGCTTGCTCCCGGCGGATCTCGAAAGGTTGCCGGTTGAAAGGGATGCACCTGCGATCATGGCCAGGGCCCCGGTCAGAATTCCGCTGCTGACCGGGTTGAAAGTCGTGGATGCCCTCATTCCTATCGGGCGTGGGCAACGGGAACTGATCATTGGTGATCGCCAGACTGGCAAAACGGCCATCGCCCTTAGTGCCATCCTCAACCAGCGTCACAGCAACACGATCTGCATCTATTGTGCAATCGGGCAGCGCAGTACGGCCGTGGCGCGTGTCATTGACACCCTGCATGCTTTTAAGGCAATGAAATACACACTGGTGATGGTTGCCTCGGGAGAAGACCCGCCCGGCTTGCAATACATTACGCCCTACGCCGCAATGACTGTCGCTGAATATTTCATGGCTGCGGGTCGCGATGTGCTGATAGTGTTCGACGACCTGACTCGCCATGCCAGGGCCTACCGGGAACTTTCCCTGCTGCTGCGCAGGCCACCCGGGCGTGAAGCCTATCCAGGAGATATTTTTTATACTCATTCGCGCTTGCTAGAACGGGCAACTCACCTGCGCCCCGAATTGGGCGGCGGCTCGATCACCGCGCTGCCCATTATTGAAACCCAGGCTGGCGATATATCTGCCTACATACCCACCAACCTGATATCTATCACGGACGGCCAGATATACCTCTCCTCCACGTTATCGCGCAGAGGATTCATGCCTGCGGTGGATGTGGGTAAATCAGTGTCCAGAGTGGGAGGAAAAACGCAATTGCCTGCCTACCGCAAGGTAGCTGGCGATCTACGACTGTCCTATGCCCAGTTCCAGGAACTGGAAACCTTTTCCCGTTTCGGTACCCGACTCGATGACAATACACGCATGCTTATTGAACGTGGGCGTCGGGTGCGGGAAATTCTGAAACAGGGGGAAAACAGTATCCTGGGTGTCGCAGAACAAATTGCCGTGCTCTATGCTGCCACCCGGGGATTTCTGGATGCTATTCCCCTTGACGAGATAGCTGCGGCAGAAACCACAATAGGAGAAAAACTGCCGGTTCTTGAAGCAAGCCTTTGTAAAGTACTGGCTGGGGATAAAGACCTTGCACAACCGGCTGTCTGGGAAAAAATGGATAGCGCCCTGCGGAAAATACTGCAGTGTAATAACAATGGAGGCGACCAGGGTGAAGTCCAGGGAAAAGATTCAGCATCAGCTTGACGCCATGCACGACCTGCAAGGTATTGTAAAAATGATGAAAACCCTGGCTGGCGCCAATATTCGTCAGTATGAGCATGCTGCACGGACATTGGAAAATTACTACAGCAGCATTGAGCTCGGCCTCAGGGTCGTCGGCAGTGAACTGGAGAATGTTCCAGTTAATCCCGGTAGCGGAAGTAACTTGATGCCTACAGGAATCATTATATTCGGAACTGATCACGGCCTGTGCGGGCATATCAATGAACATCTGGTGGAGCTGGCACTGGAGACAAAAAATCCACGTGTGTTGACTGTAGGTGAACGCACTGCCAATGTCCTGACTGAGGCCGGTATCGAGAGTGACAAAGTGTTTCCTGCACCCGCCTCTCCGGGAAAAACAAGTGATCTTATCCAGCAGCTCTTGCTAGGGATTGACCACTGGCAAAATCAGCAACAATTCATGCCGGTAGATATTGTTTTCAACCATTATCTGCCGGACGGCGCTTACCACACTGTCCGACAGGCCCTGCTGCCAGTTGATACCGGACGTTTCCGAAAACCGCTGGGAAATACCTGGCCATCCCACAACCTGCCTGGTCACAGTATCGCCGCGCCGATTTTGTTTGGAGAACTTTTACAGCAGTATTTTTTTATCAGCCTGTTCAGCGCCTGCGTGGACTCCCAAACCAGCGAACACAGTACACGGCTTCGCACCATGCTTAATGCGGAAGAAAATATCAAGAACAGGATAGAAGAAATAACTGCAGAATTTCGCCGTGTAAGGCAGGCGGAAATAACCAGTGAATTAATGGAAGTGTTAGCCGGCTTTGAAGCAAGCCTGCAACATGGGACACCAGGCCAGGATAAAGATGTCAATCAACAACAAGCAGAACATCTCCATACCTGAACCGGAAATATTCAGCGGCTTTGTTTAGGCAGGCTGCCATTATAACCTGATTGTTCAACTACTCGACTTTTTTGCAAGCTGCTTTTTACAACCGGCTCACTCATATAGCGTTCGATTCGGGCAACCTGGGGATGAGTATAAATACCATTTCCTTCTGGAGCCAGGCTGGCAATGACCGACCCCACCGATACCATGGTTCCGCCTGGAATCAGTAACCGGGAAATCCATCCGCGCTCATAAATCTTGAGCTCATAGCTGTCCCCGTTTGGAATGACAACCACGGCGATAGTATCTCCCCGCTCAACCTGATCTCCCGGCTTTACCAGCCAGCGCGCCAGGGTACTTTTTTCAAGTCCCGCATCAGCACAAGGCATTTTGATATCCATACTGCCTCCTCAGTTTGCATTCTTGTCTATGCTCTCGAATATGCTTTTGTGTTACCCGTTAATTCTGCACTACCCAGGCACCATCCTCCCTGCGACAGGCAGTACCATGCACCTGCTCATTACGATTTTCAATCACTGCATCTATGGAATATTCACGGCAAGGGCCGGCAGCCGTTTCATAGGTACGTGTGGGCACCATGGTATAACTGATATCCGTGTCAGGATTACGCCATTGCGAGCGCACACCGGTTCGCACTGTTTCCAGCGTCTGCGCAGTACGCAGCCGATCAGTATCGTCCATCGATCGGCCCACCGTACTGCCGATTGTCGCGCCCGCCAGGGTACCGGCAATAATAGCGACATCACGTCCGCGCCCTTCACCCACCTGTGCGCCCAACACTCCACCCAAAACACCACCGATAATCATACCGGCCTGTTCCTGCTGGCCTGACTGTGTGGTACATGCCGAACAAAAAAGTACCACTGCCAGTGCACTGTATACTCGTTTCACAAACATTCGCCTCCCTGTTGCTTTACAACTCGCCTTTCCGGCTATTCGTATCCCCTTATACTGAATGGCTTACTTTTGCATAGCCCCTTTAAAATTTATTGATGCCCATCAAGAATTCTGCAGGACCCTGGATTATGCTGGGCAGCAAGGTGAATTTTGATGAGCCAGCGCTGGTATCGGGAGTAGATTGCCGTAATGGAAAATTGAGCAATACATGGCCAATATCGATTGCATTACCATGGTCATCATTTTGTCATGACTGAATTTTTCTGGGTTCTGGGAAGCGGCATACTGATGTGCGTCATTGCCCTGACCGGTGTTCTGACCCTCACTCTCACCGAAGACACCCTGCAGAAGATTCTCCTGCCCCTGGTGTCACTGGCCGCAGGCACCCTGCTGGGCAGTGCATTTTTTCATATGCTGCCCGAGGGCCTGATACTTTATGGCAACAGTGATGGCTTTTTTATCTGGGTGTTGGCAGGCTTCAGTGTTTTTTTTGCTCTGGAGGAACTGCTGCATAGCCATAATTGTCGACGAACCGACTTGCCTTGCCGAGAACCACTGGGTTACCTGGTGCTGCTGGGGGATGGTCTGCACAATCTGATCGGGGGACTTTCCATCGGCGCCTTATTTATTGCCGATATCCAGCTCGGCATCATGGCCTGGCTGGCAGCAGCGGCCCATGAATTGCCTCAGGAACTGGGGGACTTCGCCGTGCTGATTCACAGCGGCTGGACAAAACGCAAAGCCCTGCTACTGAACCTGGCCTCGGGCATGACCTTCCTGGTTGGCGGCATGATTGCCCTGGCAGTATCCGGTACTATGGATATCAGTTTTCTTGTCCCATTTGCCGCCGGTAATTTTATTTACATCGGCGCATCGGGCCTTATTCCAATCGTCAGAAAACATGAAAACCTCTCCGTGAACACTGTTAATTTTTGTCTCTTTATCACTGGCATAACAATAATGCTGCTGATCAGGATACTCTTTACCTGAAGCACCTCCAGTTCCAGTGACTGGAAACTGTTATGGAAATAACCACGCTCTGCCGGTACGGGTATTCGAAAAAAATACAGCAGTAGGCAACGTCCTGTTGGACCTGCCAGCCTGCAATAACGTCCGGTTTTACCAATGCCCGCGTAAAACCATTCCTTCAACCCAGTGCGGCATGGTTATGCGATTGATAGCCAAGCCGGCATAGTACGCCATCCCAGGTATTTTTAGCGGGCTTGTGCGCAGCATCAATAGATACCACGCTGACCAGCTCGTCCCCTTGCAGCGCTTCCTGCATTTTCAACTGATATTCCAGTACCACAATATTTGCCTCTGATGCCTCACCCCCTCGCTTCAGGCGTTCATGAATACGCGCCCGCAGCAAAGCTTCCGGGACATTGAAGTCCAGAATCAAAAACGGTATGCCTTGAGAAACTGCCAATTGTTGAAACATACTCCTCTGCCACTTTGCCAGAAAAGTCGCATCCACTATTACGGCATAACCAGCCTCGACAATTGTCATGGCCAGGCCCAGCAGTTTTTTGTAGAGCTGTTCAGTGATCTGTGGACGGTATAACCCTGAACCAACCCCCGACCCGGAATGATCGGCAGGTTTAAGACCGTACTGTCGTTTTCTTTCAATATCTGACCGAATGCGCACAGCATTAATGGTCTCAAGCAGGTGCTGAGTCTGCACCGTCTTGCCGCTCCCCGATACACCATGAGTAACAAGCACAGCAGGATCTGCAGATTCACTTTGCTTGAGGGCGAAAGCAACGTAGTTTTGAAACTCTTCCAGTGCCCTGATTCTTTGTTGTGGACTGAGATCACCCTGGCTGGCGCGCATGGCATGGACTTTCGCCCGCACCATGGCTCGATACACAATATAAAACTGCAGGACCATTAATCCTGCGTAATCGCCTGTCATTTCGAGATAAAGATTGAGAAAGCGCTGCGCCAGATCCGTAGAGCCCCGCTCACGACAATCCATAACCAGGAATGCAATGTCATTCATGACATCAATCCAGCGCAATTCATCGTTAAATTCGAGACAATCGAATATCACGACATCCTTGCCAATGACAGCGATATTACCGAGATGAAAATCACCATGACATTCCCGTATAAAACCATCTGCCTTGCGGGCACTTAACACCGGCTCAAGCACTTGCCAGCGCTTCAGGCTCCACTGTTCCAGAACATCACGTTGTCTGGCACAAGGTAGTGTCAACGGCAAGTCTCGCAACTGCCTGAAATTTTCCACAACTGGCTGTCGCACCAGATCCGCAGAGCCAAACTCACTGTGTGCCTGAGCTATAGCCGTGGTCTGGTGAAAACCAGCCATTTTTTCTGCCAGACGGTCGATATGGCTGTGCGTCAGGCGTCCTCGGGCAAGTAAGGCATTGAGTAAATCATGCTGCGCAAAGCGTCGCATCTTGACGGCATATTCAATCGCTGTTCCCTCGCCGTCCAGTAGCGGTTTTGCGCAGGATCCGGTAATGGGAATTACCTCCAGATATAACGCGGGTGCCAGACGCCGGTTCAGGCGCAATTCCTGCTCGCAGTAATATCGCCGTTTTTCCAGGGTTGAAAAGTCGAGAAAACCAAGCTTCAGCGCCTTCTTCACCTTGTAGGCATAGGCACCGGCAAGAAAAATATACGAAATATGCGTTTCCAGCATTTCCACCTGCCCTTCCTGGTCACCGTATACTTCGGGATCAGCAAGCGCTTCGGCGAGAACAGCCTGATTCGGCAATAATATTCTTTCTTTCATGCGCAGACAGTTTCGTTTGCTTGGGGAAGTGATTCAGTTACCTGCCTGGCTGCAGATAACTATTACTGGCCATACCATTCGCTCCAGGCCAGATCATTGAAGTCCCGACACTTTTCTTTGCTGATCAATTCCTTCCACAGGCGGCTGGGCAGAAAAATGCAATTTCTGCCCAAGCATGTCAGGCGTTACCAGCACAACACCTTCAGGACTGACATAAAAGCGTGCCTTGTCGGCGACACTGTCACAGCCTATCTCGGTGCCATCAGGGATAACCGCCCCTTTGTCTATGATCGCCTTCCTGATCACGCAGTATTTTCCAATACTCACCTCGGGCAGAATCACTGAATCCTCGATCAGGCTGTGATCGGAAACCACTACACTGTTAAACAGAAGTGAATGTCTGACCAGGGCGCCGCCGATAATAGAACCCCCCGACACCATGGAATCCACGGCCATGCCGCGGCGATCCTCGTCATCGAAGACAAATTTACTGGGTGGTACCTGTTCCTGGCTGGTCCAGATTGGCCAGTGTTTATCATAAAGATTCAGTTCAGGGGTAACGCCAATCAGTTCCAGATTGGCTCGCCAGTAGGTGTCAATGGTTCCCACATCACGCCAGTAGACCTGAGTCTTTGTTGCCCCCGATGAAAAAGGGTATGCATAAACCCGGTGTTTGTCGATGACACCGGGAATAATGTCCTTGCCAAAATCATGACTGGACTTTTTACCCAGCGCCGCATCTTCCAGCAGCTTATCTATCAGGAATTCCGAGTTGAACACATAGATTCCCATGGATGCCAACGCCATGCCCGGCTTGCCGGGAATAGAATCTGGCTGGCGTGGTTTTTCCAGGAAGGCCTCGATACGATTGTCTCCGGAAACCTGCATGACCCCGAAGGAACTGGCCTGGTCTATCGGTATCTCAATACACCCTACGGTAAGGTCACTTTGATTTTCCACGTGAGCTGCGAGCATTGGGCCATAGTCCATCTTGTAGACGTGGTCGCCCGCCAAAATCAGCACATACTCGGGATGATGACTGCGGATAATATCGATGTTCTGATAGACGGCATCAGCCGTTCCTCTGTACCAGGACACTTCCACCCGCTGCTGGGCAGGTAACAATTCGACAAATTCTCCAAATTCACCACGAAAATAACCCCAGCCTTTCTGGATATGACGGATCAATGAGTGGGACTTGTACTGGGTAAGAATACCCACACGGCGGATGCCGGAATTAACACAGTTGGATAGGGGGAAATCAATAATGCGGAAATTACCCCCGAATGGCACTGCTGGCTTTGCCCGCCACTTGGTTAAATCCATAAGCCGTGAACCGCGTCCGCCAGCAAGTATCAATGCCAGGGTGTCTTTGGTTAGTCGGCTCACAAAACGGTCAATATACATAAAAGCTCACCCGGTAACATTCCTCACTGCGACGGTTTTTGGTAGCGGAAATCTTTTGTGAGATGGGTATCAATTGACTCTTGTCTGGCTGATTTTTTTATTGTCGGGTATTTCGAATCCTCATCGTCAAGGCTCTGTAACCCGGCAGTAATATATTCATACAAGTGTTCATAGTTGCGGTAATCAACTGTTGTGTGTGAATTCTTCGGCTTTTGATTGTTCACCCCTACTTTGACTGTCTGCTGCTTGTTCCTGCGCATATTAATAGACTCCCCGTTGATAACTGCCTGATGCATTAACCTGTCTTCCCAGGCAGACCAGATGTTCGCTATCAAATTCCCGTTCCGCGACCATCTCAAGCCTCTCGCGGTCGATGATCCTCATGTCCCGACGTACCACATCAATAAGACCCTGATTCTGGAACTGGGTAAAAAGCCTGCTGACAGTTTCTACAGCGAGGCAGAGATTGTTTGCGATGTCATTGCGGCTCATACATAATTTGAAGGCATCAGAACCAAAACCACTCCTGGCCATACGACGTGAAATATCCAGTATAAAGGTCGCAAAACGTCTCCTGGCACTCAGTTTTCCCAGGGCATACATCATTTCCCGATCCCTTGAAATAGACTCGCTGGCGGTCTGAAGCAAAATCACCAGAGTATCAATATTCCACAAGGAACCTACCCTCCCCCCAGTCAGGGCCAATGGAATTTTGCAAACACTGCCAATGTCCAGGGCTTCTACAATGGCGTTGTGCTGACCACCATCAATGCCATCAAAACCAAACATCTCACCGGGGAAAAAGAAATCCGTTACCTGTAATACCCCATCGCTGTCTATAAAGGACGATTTGAAAAACCCGGACTTCACCATGTAAAAGCCCCTAAACTCATCTCCTGCGTTATATATCGTCTGCCCAGGACGGACATTCCGATGAATGGGAGCACCCGAATCTCCGGGCCTGAGCATGGAGCCGGCAGAAAAAGCCGGACATACCGACGCCTTTGTACAGTCATGGCAGGAAAGTTTGCTTCTGCCGCCATCCCGATTCAAGACGACAACATTTTTTGTTTGGAGTGTCATATTATTAACCTTTTTATTCTCGATCATTTTTATTTTTCCTGACCAATTAATAATTGCACCTGGCACCTTTAAATAGTAGGCTGCAACAACTTATTCGGAAACGTTATAAATATTTGATAACAACAAACGTTTAAATTTTCTGTCAACCTGGCCAGGCTAACTGCAGTCGCTCATATCAAGCGGCAATAAGACCTGCAGATTGCACAACCAGCTTTTGCAGGGAGATCTCGCGGGATATCCACATGAATCCAATACAGCCATTTTCCTGGTGCACCATCACGGCTCGCACTGTCTCAATGTCAATGCGGTTACATTTGGGCACTTCAATGGAAAGTTCCGCTACGCAGTTGCGGGGCAAATCGATATCGCAATTCAAGGCAATACCACCGCTGCCAATATCTCTGCTGGTAAACCAACCCAGACTATTGCGCCCCACTTTTATAGCGACTGGCAGACTCATCCTGAAACGTACTCCCTGGCGATGCTCCATAATAATCTCCTGTTTTCCAGACTTTGCTTTTCGCTATTGGGGAGGAACACTATAGGGAGTGACGAGCCTGTTCGTCTATCCGTACTTTCGCCTAGGTATTTTTGCGTAATAGCAAAATAATGGTGGGGCGCGGACACGAAGAATGACGATCAGGTGCAGAATTACCATGACCTTATTTTCATTGCTTGTGATTGCACCTCAATTTCCGGGCTGGACTTTGGTCATAACAGGGCGAGATTTACAATTAACTTGGACTGACTGAAAAAAATACGGCACACTAGTGCTATAGACAGATAATTCATGGAGGATTGTCATTTTGACTGATAACAGGAAGAAGAAGAAAGCAGAAAAATTTTATCCGAAGCATGATAACGTCTATATACAAAGTCAGCTAAAACTTCCTCTTATGGCAATCCATAACTACGTGGAGGTCGGGCGCAGTCTCGTTAAACAGGGCTATACCCACGAAAAAACACTGGCGGACTTGTTTGACAAAATGGCAGAACAGATCTCCTGCTGTTACAAACTCAACGAGCAATTACAACAGATGGCAAAAAGTCTGGATCAATACGAAAAGGGAAAGGAAAAAGGAAAAAGGGATTAGGGATTAGGGATTAGGGATTAGGAGAGATCAGAGTAAGACCCTATTACCACGGTAACGGAAAAATGTACGCAATAACACTTTACCAGGTTGATATTTAAATTTAGCAATCCCGGGCTTTAATTTTAACAACCTCAGGCTATCGATACATTTGACTCAGGTCCAGAAGACTTAAACCGCACTTTGTCCAGCAACAATACTGTGGGTATACACACTGTTTTATGAAGAACAAAGCCAAAAAACCTGATTTCGTTGTCGGCATCGGCGCCTCGGCCGGAGGACTGAAGGCTTTCCAGGAACTGCTACCCGGACTACCGGTCGGGAAGAACATCGCCTACCTTTTTCTGCAACACAGCATGGAGCATGAGAGCACTCTCGAGGAGGTACTGAAAGATTTATCCCCTTTTCCCCTTTCCATGGCCAAAGACAAGCAGCCCATCGAGGGCGATACGCTGTATATCTGTCCACCCGGAATCCAGTGCGAGGTAAAGGACGGCTGTGTTCAGCTTAAAAATATTGAACACGAGGGCCCGCGCCACACCGTTGATGTCCTATTCAGCTCTCTGGCCAGCCAATATCCGGACCATTGCGCTGGCATCATTCTGTCGGGGACCGGCAGAGACGGGACCGAAGGATTACAGGACATCAAAACTGCCGGTGGCTGGACTCTGATTCAGGATCCAGCGACTGCCGAGTACGACAGTATGCCCAAGCAGGCAATCGATATTTACCTGGCAGATTTCGTGCGCCCTGCTGCAGAAATCGGGCCGGAACTGGCTGAGATCACTCAACTGTGGAAAGCCAAGGGAGCCGTATCAATCGGTGACCAGGACAAACTGCACATGCTGCTGGAAATACTGGAAAATAACAGCGGCTTCAATTTTCACCGTTACAAGGAAGCCATGCTGCTGCGGCGCATCAGGCGCCGCATGGTGGCAAACAAGCTCAATACACTCGGTGAATATATATTGCTGGTTCAAAAATCGACAGATGAAGTCAAGTACCTCACCAAGGAAATGTTCATCACTGTCACCGGTTTTTTCCGTGATGAAAAAGTATTTCAACGCCTCAGGCAACTCTTAAAGAAAATCATTGAAGAAAAAAAACCCGGAGATTCGATCAGAATCTGGTCGGCTGGCTGTGCTACAGGGGAAGAGGCCTATTCTGTCGCCCTGTTGCTGGCAGAACTACAAAAAAACCTAACACAGCCGCTGGACGTCAGGATATTCGCCACGGATATTGACCCCGATAATATAGATTTTGCCCGCAAGGGAATCTATTCCGCCAAGGCCGTGGAACATATCCCGACACCTCTTTTGCAACATTACTTTGACAAGGTAGAAGGAAATTATCAGATCAGCGGAGAATTGCGTGATCTGGTCGTATTCGCCGTACACGACGTCTCCCAGGACACCGCTTTTTCAAGAATGGATCTGATCTGTTGCCGGAATTTACTGATTTATTTCAACCGCAGCACCCAGGCCCGCTTATTAAGCAGATTTCATTATTCCCTCAAGCCAGATGGTTATCTGCTGCTCGGCTCATCGGAAAGTACCAGTACTACCGAGAAACTGTTCAAGGTGGTAGATCGCCAGAATACTCTTTACATGCGCCGTGATGTTAAAAACCGGCCTGCTATTTTTCCTGCAGAACACTCACCCCGGCTTCCAGTGCCGGAAAAAAATACTGCTCATATTCCCTGGCAGCAACAAGCCTGGGAAATTTACTTTAACGAGTATGCCCCGGCAGCTGTATTGCTGAATGACCGCCTGGAACTGATGCATGTTCACGGCAAGGTGAATGCCTATCTCAGCCTTCCCGAGGGAAATTTCAACGTCAACATACTCCACATGGCCAAACAGGAGCTGAAAATTGATTTACAGATGGTGCTGCAGCAGGCACAACGTTCCGGAGCCATGGTAAGAAGCCGCCCTATCAAACTGCCTTCCGGGGCCAAGGAGACCGCTGAGGTGCTGGTGACGATGGTCGCCATTCCCCAGCAGGCCGCGCCAGAAATTGAAAAAAACCAGCGGGAAATTTTACTGGTTTTCGAGGAAAGTCCTTTACCAAAGCATACCAAGATTACTTCCGATACTGATGTAGACGGCAAAAGCTCCCTGCACATCAAAGCCCTTGAAGAGGAGCTGGCGGTAACCCGGGAACAGCTTCAGGCCAATATAGAAGCTCTCGAGGCCGCCAACCAGGAATTGCAATCCGTCAACGAAGAATTCCACTCTACCCTGGAGGAGTTACAGTCCTCCAACGAGGAGTTCCAGACGGCTAACGAAGAACTGGAGTCCACCAATGAAGAACTCATCAGTGTCAACGATGAACTGAAAACCAAGAGCCAGGAACTTGAGCGTGCCAATGAGGAACTGGACACCATTTTTAATACTGTGCTGGCGGGGATTATCATGCTTGACGCAGATCTTCAGGTAACGCGTTATTCCGATAGTTGCAGGGACTTATTCAAACTTTGGCCCAATGAAGTCAGCAATATCCAGCAACTCATGTTTCGCCTGGATGGACTCACCACGATTTCAAAGTATGTGCAGCAAACACTGAAGACCGGCCGCAGCTGCCAGCTAAATGCGGAACTGGACAGCAGGTTTTTTGTCATACGCCTGATTCCCATCAGTGAAGCCGGTACCCGGGATGTCCGCAGCCTGGTGATTGCATTTCACGACGAAACCGAGCGCGAAGCCAGCGCCCGTGAGGCAGAACTTCTGGCGACTATCGTAAAAAGCTCTGATGATGCCATTATCGTACAAGGCCTGAAAGGCGATATACGTGCCTGGAACGACGGTGCTACAAGGATGTTTGGTTACTCTGAAAAACAGGCATTGACGATCAACATTCGCGACCTTATAGCCAGGGGACAGAAAAAAGCCTACACCACCTATATCGACAATATCGTCAAAGGCGGCAACCAGCACAGCACAGAAACCACGGCCGTGACCCGGAATGGAAACATCCTCGATATCTGGTCCAGTACATCAATACTGAAGGATCGTAATGGCGAGATAGATGGCGTTGCCATCATCATTCGGGACGTCAGTGAAAAAAATGCCAATGAGAACAAACTCAATGCCGTGATGGAATCGATACCGGATCCCTTTATCATCATCGGGGAACAAGGCAAAATTAATCGGGTCAACCGGCAAGCAGAAAACTTCTTCGGTTATAAACGGCACGAATTGACAGATCAACATTTCAATCTGCTGATCCCGGGACATTTCCACAAAAAGCATAATCTCTATCACAGGGAATTCCTGAGCAATCCAGTTATGCGAAAAATGGGCAAAGGGGGTGAACTTACCTGCTTGACCAAAAACGGGAAAGAATTGCCCGTGGATATCAGCCTCAGTCCTATCATTGGAATTCATGAGACATCAATCATGATCCGCTTCCGTGATATCCGCCCTGAAAGGAAGGAAAAAGCTGCACTGCAGCGGGCCATCCATAATGCTGATGAAGCCAACCGCACCAAGACCCGTTTTCTCGCCGCCGCCAGCCATGATCTGCGCCAACCCCTGCAATCAATCAGTATGTACCTGGGAACGCTGACAGGAAATGTCAAAGTCAGTGAGAAAACCCGCATTCTCGGCCAGATAAGAATGGCAGTAGACACCAGCAACAAGCTGCTCAATGCCTTGCTTAACATGAGTAAACTCGAATCCGGCAAGATTGAACCTCAGATAGAAACGTTTGAGATCAATCGCTTGCTGGAACGCGTACAAAACACCGAAGCACCCCAGGCGCTGGGCAAGAACCAGAATTTCAGCATGATCCCTTGCGCTGTTCATGTGAAATCCGACCCGGTACTGCTGGAACAACTGGTGACCAACCTGGTGGCGAATGCCATCAAATATTCACCTCCTTACAGTCATATTGTGCTGGGATGCCGACGTAACAAAACTCACCTCAAGATACAGGTTGTTGACAATGGGCCCGGAATCAAGTCCACCCAACTGGATACAATCTTTGATGAGTATCGACAACTGGATCATGAAGGTCATTACTTGGGCAAAGGACTGGGTTTGGGACTGTCCATCGTAAAGCTCATCGCGGATTTGTTAAACCTTAAACTTGAGGTCAGCTCCAAACCAGGCAAGGGCTCCAGTTTCTGTGTACTCGTACCAACAGCCCAAAGTAAAAGTAAACGTAAAACGAAACTACGGGCTTTGCCCAAATCACAAAAACCCAATAAAAACATCAAGTTGCTGTTAATTGAAGACGATACGGCTGTTCTGGATTCAACAAAACTGTTCCTGGAAGTGTCAGGTTTCACCGTCATCACCGCCCGGGATACACGGGAAGCCTTGGCAGTGCTGGACAACAATAGCCCCGCTGTGATCATCACAGACTACGGTCTCGACCAGAAAGATAATGGTATAGAACTAATACAAATACTTCGCAAAAAGCTCAACAAGCAACTTCCGGCTATCGTGATCACCGGATACACCTCGGAACTGCGCGGGCGCGAGGCAAAAGCTGCTGACTGTGAAATAATCTCCAAACCGATTGAGGCCGAAAGACTGCTGCAGATACTCTCCAACCTGATGCAGAAAAACTGATCCCTTCCTGATTATCGAAATCGGCATCCCATCCTGTGGCATTTTGCTGGGCAAGCTCATTTTTATACCCGCTTTACCTCAGCTTTTTGATCCAGATTAAGTTTGACCCTTTTGCCCTTCCTACAATGACTCTCCTGACCCCTAAATAAACACAGGCATGGAGAATACTATGACCACACTGAAAGTCATCGAAATACTGGCAGAATCTGAAAAAAGCTGGGAAGACGCTGCCCAAACCGCCATTAGCAAGGCCGCCGAGTCTTTGCATGACATCAAATCCATCTACATCAAGGAATTGGAAGCCAAGGTGGAAAATCACAAAATTGTCAGCTATCGAATCAATGGAAAAGTAACATTCGAACTTGATTAATTTGCCCGGCTCGGAAGTGTGATACATGCTGCTTTTTGTCGGCTTACCACATGTCATAATCAATACGCCAACTCTGTAAAACCTGTATAGGAGTAAAGTCACAATGAGCAGCAGGAGACTGAATGTCTTCCAACGATAGCCTTCTCTCCTACATGGTGACCATCAGGCGGGCGCTTCATCAATTCCCTGAATTGGCTTTTCAGGAAAAGAAGACCGCACAACGGATCATTGAAGAGCTCAAACAGCTGCAGATTCCCTGTGAGTATTCCGGACCCGGGAGCGGTGTTATAGCGAAAATACCGGCAATACTCGCAGGTGCCCCAACTATAGCGCTACGTGCAGAGATGGATGCGCTCCCCGGGGAGGAAAACACCCACCTGCCCTTTTCCTCACAGGAAAAAGGCAAAATGCATGCGTGCGGCCATGATGCTCACATTGCCATGCTTCTGGGGGCCGCACGAATACTTCATGAAAACCCTGCAGCCAGCAATGTCCTGCTGATTTTCCAACCTGCGGAAGAAAGTGGTGGCGGTGCCAGAAACATCATTAAAACGGGCTGCCTGGATGATGCCTGTGCCATTTTTGCGGGGCATGTAACCCATCATTTCAGGGTTGGCGAAATAATGATTGGCCACGGCATTATCACCGCCCAGTCGGACCGTTTTGAAATTATCATCCAGGGAAAAGGCGGGCATGGCGCCAGACCACATGAAGCCACTGATGCCGTCATCATCGCAGCATCTCTGGTCAACACCATCCAGACACTGGTCTCGCGGGAAACTGATCCCCTACACCCCTCTGTCATCACTATCGGTGAATTACAGGCTGGTAGTGCGCCAAACGTGATTGCCGAACATGCGGTGTTGAGAGGATCAATACGCTCCACCCAGAAACAGACCAGGGAGCATATTCACAAGGGCCTGAAACGCATGACTTCAGCAATGGCAGTGTTACATGATGCGAAAATCGAACTGACAGTCGTGCCCGGGTACCCGCCAGTAGTCAATAGCGATCGGGAAGTGGAGCTTGCAATCCAGGCAGCAACCAGGGTGGTGGGAAAAACAGGTGTACAGAAAATGGAATATCCCAGCATGGGGTCTGAAGATTTTTCCTTTTACCTGGAAAAGTTACCAGGCTGCTATGTCCGCTTTGGCGCCCGTCGCGAGGAGCAGCAATTCATCCCCTTGCACAGCCCGATGTTTGATATTGATGAAAGCATGATGTTGACCGGCGCCCTTTACTTTGCCCAGCTGGCCTACGATGCCGCGAACTTTTACCGCCATGATGCAGTTGCCTAACAACAGCTGCAGGCGTCATGTCATAGATCCAGTGGTTCCTCACTCACCCCTGCTATTTCGGGCCTCTGACATGAATGCTATCGGCATGGAAATTGAGATGCAGCTACTGGACAGTAACTCCCTCGATTTGAGTGAGGGAATCATGCGCCTCATGGATTTCTATCCCGGTGACGGCTGCATCAAACCCGAATTTATTCAAAACACCGTGGAGATCTGTACCCCTGTGTGCCACACCATCGAAGATCTGGACCGGGAACTGCGCGGGCGGGTACTGGACCTTCAAAAGCACTGCCACCAACTTGGTATGACTTTATGCGCGGCTGGTTCCCACCCGTTTAACAGGTCACTGGCATCGATCACTCCGATGCCACGTTACCTGGAACAGGCGGCCAGGGAAGGGTTCACCAGCCATACACAAATTACATTTGCCACTCACGTCCACCTGGGTATGCGCTCTGGCGAAGAAGCCATCCACCTGATGCATGCTATCAAGAGATACCTGCCATTATTAATAGCGGTTTCCGCCAATTCGCCTTTCTGGCGCGGTTACGATACCAACTATGCCGCCTACCGCCACCACGTCCTGGCCGCTACCCGAAGTTATGGCATACCACCGTCGTTTTCATCCTGGAAAGAGTTTGCCCGTTTTCTTTGTGTGACCCGCAAGGCCGGAATATTCCGATCAGTGAATGATATTCACTGGGACATTCGACCCCGACCACAACTCGGGAGCCTGGAAATTCGCGTCATGGATGCCCAGCCCTGTGTTTCAGATGCTGTTGCACTGGCGGCATTTATACAGGCTATCGTCGCCTGGTTGAGAGAAAACAGCCATCATGGACGCGACAACAGGTCTGAACCGATTGCTGAATGGGTAGCGCGGGACAATCATTACCAAGCAGCACATTATGGCCTGCAGGCTATCTATTACGATCATGAAAAAGATACCAAATCACCCATGCTTGAGCATTTTGAAGAGTCGACCCTGATGATTGACGACATAATGCACTCGATGAAACTGGAAAAATATTTCGACCATCTTAAGAAGAATGTGGCGGCAAGCGGCGGTGCTGCTTTCCAGCGGGAGGTATACCGAAAAACCGGATCCTTTTATGCAGTAATGGCGGCACTGGTAGATAGGCTGAATAAGGATATTGGCTGGCAAGTCTAGTGAGTGCTTGTCTAATCCCGGCACCAACATCAGGTCAAAATCGTTTTACAACCGATCACTGCCAGCTTTCACACGATACTAAAATTGACTCCGGTCAATTTTCCTGTCGTTAATCCCAATATCATTGATAGTGTGTATTTATCAAATACGGGCAGTATCGGAAAGTGTGTTTTTTTCCGTATTGACAGTATTTACAGTATTGCTCCTAAGCCATAGGGAGCATTTTGCAAGTAGCACCGGGGCCCGGTTGCTTTCGACAATCAATCAGCCGGGATGATCTTCCTGATGTCATCGTTTCCACCTAACCCCGGTGCTACTTTTTTTGAATGAAAAAATACTATTGTTTTTTTGCAGATTGGCTGCTTGCTCTCTAGTATTTATCTTATGTATCCGTTGTGTAATCTGGAGGCATCCCATGTCTACCGAAAACCTTTAGCGGCAAAAAATTAATACAGCCATTCAGGTTTTATCAACAGGACCAATCCCAGCATCAGCATGACCAGGCCACTGAGCAGTTTCAGGAAACGACCTCCTGTGGCAGTAAGTTTTTTGCTGCTAAACGTCAGCACGGCTATGGTCACCATTATCGAATCATCTGCCATATAGCCGAGGATATACAGGGCCAGGTAGGCATAATAAGCAACAGGCGCAAGTCCCTGCCGGGTGAGGATAGCGGTGTAAATTGACGGAAAACCGGCCGTACACAGGAGTTCAACCAGATTCACTACAACTGCCAGAGAGGAAACACCAACAATTGCCAGCCATAATGAATCGGCATGAATGCTTTGCCGAATGCGGCGATAAATACCGGGCCTGGCCGATTTTGGTATGGAAAGCGTGAATTCCTGGGTCGAAACAAGGCCATCACGCATATTAATAAGCGCTACAGCAACAGCCACAAAACCGAGCAACAATCGCAGCCCTGATGACATGCCGATGATAATAAAAAAATTCAGCCAGGCTGCCATGAAAGCATAGTAAACCGCCCCGCTCGCAAGAACAAAAACACCTGCGATCAACGCCATGCGTTTGCGATCATCAAGATGGACCAGCATCGACAGGAGGAACAGCAGAACCCACATGGCACAGGGATTGAAACCGTCAAGCAGGCCGATGGCCAGAGTGAAAAGAGGTAAACCCAGTCTGTCAATGGACAATGTTCCGAACATGCCCGTTGCCACCGTGTTCGGCTTTATTTCCCGCCGCTCCACCAGCGCCGAGAGATAGGGGTCGATCAGTTCCGGACTGGAAAAACCAACGATCAACCGCCCGTTGAAGGCAAATGCTGGGGTACCTGCTTCCTGGCCTGTTGCGTCGGCCAGTCGCATTAATTGCTGGCGTGCTGACGGATCACTACCCACCATACGGTAGACAATTTCCAGATTCGGGTAGCGTTGTGAGAAATCTTCCAGGTATGCCCTGGCATCTGCACAGTGGGGGCATCCCTCCTGGAAAAACACCAGGAGAGTTCCACGCTCGTCTTCATCCAGTTCGGCAGATAGTGCCAAACAGGGCGTCAGCAGAACAACCACTAGCAAGAGTGCTTTGAAAACCATACACAACCGAACATTGCATGAAAATATTCAGGTAAAGGCCCAACCTGCTCATTTTCTGACATTATTTCCTATAACAGAATAAACCGGCTCTATTCCGGGGATTTGATCCATGTCAGTAATCCGCACCTGGTATTGCGCAAACCAGGAAATTGACGGACATCAAATTTTCAGACTGTCCGCTTCATACACTACGGGAAATTATCAAACCGGGAAAACAGCATGTCCAACGAACTAGATCCCAGGGTCGACCAGTGGTACCGGCATACTGACAAGGGACAGCAGTTTTATGTGACAGCCATTGACAGGAAAAACGATGGCATTGAAGTGCAGCATTTCGACGGCGACCTCGAAGAATTTTCTTTCATGGAATGGCAGGGGCTGGACATTGAGTTGAGCGAGGAACCGGATAACTGGAGTGGTGGTCTGGACATCAGTAACGTGGAAGATTTGGGCACAGAAATCACCGACACAAGTGACGCGGACTGGGAGGAACCTCTGCAGGAAATTCACAGGCCGGATAGGGAAGAAATTGACGAGGATAATATTCAAGATAACAGCGAGGGCTACATGGCAGAAGAAACCATCGGTAAAGCGGATGAAGCGGGTGCGCTGTCAGCAGGAACAAGCACGTTAATCGAACAACCCAACGGTATATTTCGTGAAATGCTTAACGGAGGCTGGTACGTGGAATATTCAGAAGATCCCGATACTGGCCTGTGGCAGGCCAACGTGTTCAAAAACGACGTGGCGGAATGGAAAAATACCGACTTTGAATCAGTCGAGGAAGCGCGCCAGGCGGCGGCAGAATTTTATGAACAACTGTGAGTCAGCCATAATAGTTTAGTAAACTCTGGCTGCAATGATCTGCAGTTAATAGATGAGAAGATTTAGAATAGTCCGCCATAAAAACTGCCATGTTTTATCTTTTAGCCGTGCTGAACGCATCAGTAGCCCTGCTGAACGCATCAGGCCCGGTTTTTTTCTTAGCAAAAGTCACATGCCTGGCATATCAGGCAACGGGCCGATGCCTTCTGCGCCGATTCTGCCACCTGCGCCGCCTGGTCCCACGTTTTCCGAACTCTTCTCGAATTCGACTTTTTTGTTCATCGCTCAACGAAGCATGAAACATCGCCAGTTTATCTACCAGGGTTATTACAAATTCCTGGAAAGTACGTAATTTATCCAGAACCTCCTTAATGGCCAACTCCTTGTCAAATTCCTGTTCCCCGAGCAGCAATTCAAAAAAATCTTCATGAGGCCATTCCTCACGTGACTCCTCTTTCATTCTCCTCAGCCACTCTGTCAACTCATTTAATGTTTTCCTGCTGTTCTCGCTTAAGTCGTATTTATCAGCATAGTCCGCCAGTACTTTCTGTATTCGCTCTTCCCTTGATATCCGGAACATAGTCATACCCGTAAAATTTTTTGCTACGTTATCAGCACCATGAAAAATTATAAGTTTCAGTCTTTCTCCATGACCTGGATCAGTTCCTGCAATCCGCTCCTGAACTTGTCCCAGGACACTGCCGGCCATATTTCGGTGTGACATCCACCGTAGTAACGAACCAGGGTCGATGCCTGCATGGCAGTCTCCATATCGGGAGCACGGATTACATCCAGATAGTCCCAGGGGCCAAGAATTGCGTAATCATTCACCCACTCAACATCAGGGCAATACCTGGCCACCTTCTCCTTGACGGTCATTTCCTTGGCCTGAATATTGAAAGAGGGATTGACCTCCTCGCTTACAAGACGGGTCAACATGATAAATGTCTGCATGGCTAACTCCTGTTTTATGCCCGATAAAATTGACAGGCTAACGATCTTTGCATAAAGGAATTTGACTCAGCGCAATTATCAGGAAGTCCCTGTGCGGCCAACAATAAAATTGACCTGTATCAGGATTGAAGCTGCACTGCCCCCTAGTATCCAGACATGATAATCACAGCGGCTACATCTGCACCGGCTTCCCCAATCGTTGACAGGCAATGGCTGGATCTGGAGGAAAACATCATGTTTCTTAAACAGGCTTCGTCTTACCCTGCCTATAATGGAATGATTGACGCCATTGAAAGTCACCTATCCTGGGTTTTCCTGACCAGTGAACATGCCTATAAAATGAAGAAGCCGGTAAAACTGCCGTTTCTAGACCTGACCAGTCTCGCAGCCAGGAAACAGAGCGTGAAGAAAGAACTAATTGCCAACCGGGTGCTCGCGCATGGGGTATACCTGGGCGTTGTCGCCCTTACCAAAGACAAAGAGAATAAATTACACCTGGCACAATATACACCGGATTCAGCTGCATGCGAATGGCTGTTAAAAATGAAACGCCTGCCACATAAATTGATGCTGGATAATATTCTCAAGACAGGAACCTGCAGAAAAACCCTGCTACATCAGGCGGCATACAAACTGGCGAAATTCTATCGATCGGCAAAGCGGGCAACAATTACGCCCCGGGCTTACTTTGAGAGCCTCAATGCCAGGGTTATCAAGAACTATAAGGTGTTATCAACACGCCGCTATGGACTGGATAAGGCGCAGGTTGATGCCGTGCATGGCAACCAGATTCTGCGCCTGCAGACTTGTGCAGGATTGTTAAAAAACCGCGCCAGGGGCGGCCATATTATTGATGGTCATGGTGATCTGAAAGCGGAACATATCTGCCTTACATCACCACCGATGATCATAGACCGACTGGAAACCCGGGAATTGCGTATTACCGATCCAATTGATGAATTATCGTATCTATGGATCGAATGCCGAATTCTGAACCATCCTGAAGCCGCAGATATTTTTTTTGAGACCTACAAGGCTGTGAGCGGAGACAATTACCCTAAACTACTACCGCCCCTTTTCAAAAGTCTTAATGCCTGTACGCGCGCCTGTTTCGCCGCCTGGCACCTGGATGATCCGCAGGTGAGCAACAAGGAAAAATGGCGCCTCAGGACTGCCGCATATTTTGCACTGGCCCTGGAACAATAAACTGTGAGGAAATTAGCTTACTCTCTTGCATGCATGAATCTGCCAGAGGGAAAAACAGGGCTAGTTATCTAATGCTTAATCAGGATATCAAGCAAAATCTATAAATCCCGCCACGGGCGTCTTGTCAGACTGCGTCATGCTTTCCCGTCAAAACACGAACCGCCTGTGGTCCCTCTAGACCCATTTCCTCAATATAACTAACTTCCATACCTTCGCGTAAATGGCTAAAAGGCAAACCGGCAACGGTGTTTGCAGAAAAATAGATTTGCCGGTCATCTGCCGCCAGAAGAAAACCATAGTCCTCTTCGGGCAATATTCTCAACACCTTTGCCTTGTGCAGGACTTCCTTGTCATGCTGTTTGGTCTGCCCGCGACGTTTTCGTGCATAATCCTCCAGTTGCCGCCTGGCGGCATCAAAGGCATCGCGTAGACTTACATAGATATCTTCATGGGCATGATGCTCGGCAGGATCGCGTTTGACCACGATTTCCCTGCCGGGTACTTTCATTTCGATATGCAGACTATAAAGATTTCCCTGGTGATGCCTGCCATGGGGCCGCTCAACACTAACCCGGCAACCGATGATACCGTCGTAGCTGGTTTCAAGTTTTTCTACATGTTCTCGAATACGCGCTTCCAGCGCTTCGGATTTATCGACATGGTGCCAGCATATTTCGAGAGGACTTTGCATCATATCTCCAACACCATTAGTAGCGACGCTTTCTCATTGACTTCAGGAACACTGTGGATTGCTCCCCGTTTGGCAGATTATCCATGTTCTTTTTTATCCTCCAGCAACGTGAGGGATGTTGACCTGGGTCAACTTTGACCAATAACACTGCAGCCAGAAAAAACCCTCCTGGCGCCATAGCCCTTACTGTGAAGGTTAATCAAATTCTTTTGTGTTCACAGCGCTGGTTGCCACGAGGCAGGTTTTCGCCCTGCTCAACGACCCCGGCCTTACCCAGAATGACCTGTCAGCGGAGCGCCGCCATACGTTCCAGCAAGTCACAGACACGGCAGGAGTAACCCCATTCGTTGTCATACCAGTTCAGCGTCTTGATGTAACGACCTCCGGTTACCTGGGTAAAAGTGGCATCGTAAATAGACGAGTGAGGGTTGCCAATGATATCGGTGGATACCAGGGGGGTATGAGTAAATTGCAGGATGTTCTTCATGGGTCCCTTAGCGGCTTCTTTAACACTGGCATGAATATCCTCGACACTGACGTCAGAGGCAAGTTCGGCCACCAGATCCACTACAGAGCCGTCGGGTAACGGCACACGTGAAGCGATTCCATCAAGCTTGCCCTCCAGTTCCGGCAGTACCATACCCACTGCTTTCGCGGCGCCGGTTGAGGTAGGAATGATATTTTCTGCCGCTGCACGTGAACGGCGCCAGTCTGAATGCGGCACGTCAGCCAGGCGCTGGTCATTGGTATAGGCATGCACTGTATTGATGACGCCTTCCCTGACCCCAAATGCATCATGTAATACCTTGACCATGGGTGCCAGGCAATTGGTGGTGCAACTGGCATTGGAGACAATTCGATGTTCAGGGCTCAGTCCGGCATCATTTACGCCGAGAACCACCGTGTAATCAATGGCATCTTTGGCCGGTACTGTCAGTACCACACGCCTGGCACCGGCAGCAAGGTGCTGCTCAAGTTGCGCCCGGGTGCGAAATACGCCAGTCGCCTCCACCACTACACCAATATCGAGCTCTTCCCATGGCAAATCAGATGGATTTTTAACCGCCAGCATGACCGCTTCGGTATGCGATGTGATAAGTCTGCTGTCATCCATGGTAATACCGCCCTTGAAACGTCCCATGACAGTATCGTAGGTCAGCAGGTATTTGAGTGCTGCCGGGTCGAAGAGATCATTGATTGCCACCACCTGGATAGCCGGATGGGTTTCCAGGATGCGAAAGACAGCCCGACCGATGCGGCCAAAACCATTGATTGCCACGCGTAACATTATGGTTGCCTCCCTGCCCCTGCATCCAGGGCACAGTAGTCGCGAACCACATCCATGATGCGGTTGGCATGACCAAGCGTTTCATACCAGCCGAGCGTTTTTACCATGCGCTGACCGCATTTAAGGGTGGCCTGCATATCGAACAGCAGCGACTGCCGACAGCCGATCACATCGGAAGAAACGATGGGATCATCGGTAACGGCGAGGATATCGGGTTTTACCTGTGCTGCGGCACTTAACGCTGCATTGATATCATCCACGTCAATGTCGGGGTTGCTCAACACCAAGGTAGTGTCCAGCATCGACCCCTTCTGGACCGGGACATTCAGGGCATTTCCTGCCAGTTTGCCAGTAAACTCTGGCATTACCTGCTCCACCCAGTAAGGTGAGGCATTGCTATTGGGAATAATGTTCTCCGCAGCACTGCGCGAACGGCGCCGGTCAGGCCCTGCCCTGTCCTGCAGAGCCTGATCACTGGTATAGCAGTGTACAGTTGTCATGAAAGCCCTTTCCACGTCCAGACCGCCTTTGCCCAGGGCATCAAGTAGCACGGCAAGTGCACAGGTCGTCGCGGAACCGGCACAGATCATCCGGTCGGAGGCCTTGATGCTGTCCTCATTGACGCCGTGAATCACCAGTCGGTCAATATGATCGGCTGGCAGCATGGAGGTCAGCACTCGCCGGGCACCCGCATCCAGGTGAGCCTGCATGTGGGCACAGGTATTGTGGATACGAGTGGCATCAATGACGAAATCCACGTCGAAGATGTCCCATGGCACTTCGCAAGGCTGGTCTGAACAGAGCATGCGCGTTTTAAATTTATCATTGCTTAGCGTGTTTTTTTCCAGCCTGCAGTCAATACCTTCCACGCCTTCCGTTTCCAGCAGGTAATGGATAATAGCCGCCTGGCCAATATCACTGATGGCCGTAATTTCTACATCATCGCTTTCAAGGGCAAGACGGTACAGGTGCCTGCCGACCACACCGAATCCCATGATGCCCAGTTTGATTTTTGCCATTATTTGTCGCGCCCTTGCTTTGCTGTAGGTCAGTGCTTTTATTATTTGTTAGTACTGAAAATAATCGCTCGAAAATCAAGCCCTGGCTTATTGCACTGGTTACAGGGCTATTGCTGTTTTAACAGCACATGAAATTAAAGAAGTAAATTCATCTTGACCTGACGCCAGTCAAAAACTGTAACGAAAAGCGGCTAAGGAAACACCGAAAACAATGCTGGCTTCACGAAAATGAGAACCAGCATTAACCAGGGCTTTCTCCAGAATAATCAATGGCACCATCCTTATGCTTTTTGTGGGTCACGGCCCGGATTATTAGCCAGGCTGTCATCCTGTTAAAACAGCCAAGGCCCTGCATGGCCCCTTCGATAATAAATTACCGCCAGGGTTTGATAAAAATTGAGCCATCAACTGCGATTAACCTGACCTCCGGCACGAATTCATCAGCTCTGGTTAGCCCACGTAAATAAAACGAAGAACATCCTCAGCGCTTGAGCAGCGTCAATTCCAGGGGGTGCCTATTATCTAGGATGAAGGATCATTCCCTGCTGCATGACGGGCACGCAGAGGTTGAAATGGCAAATTTTCCTTTGATTCGGGTAGCCCTTCATTGCATAGAAAAAACACTGTCAACACACCAGGTATTCTGGTCATTAATCCCGGCAGCTCCTCGCTCAAGTGGGCATACTTCAAGTGTCTTGGTGCCGCCAGTGCCACTGTCACTGGACAGAATAATGCCGGTAACGCAAGTCAGGATATTAAAACCCTGCTTTGCAAATACCCGATCGGGTCGGTGGTCATCCGTTTCGTCCATGGCGGCAATGAGTTCGTCACGCCAATTACCATAGACAACGTCAGATTACGAACACTGGAGGAATTGTCATCACTGGCCCCTTTGCATAACCAGCAGGCCCTGTTGGCCAGCAAAGACATATCGAAAAGTACGCCGGGGCTCAGACAGATCGCTGTCTTCGATACCGAGTTCTTCCATGATCTGCCGCGGGTAGCGCAGCTGTATGGTTTACCAAACGAACTGATTGTGAAATACGGCATCCGCCGTTTTGGCTTCCATGGTTTTGCCCACGCCAGCATGCTTAAACAATGGCATACACTGCAGGGCAGGCACAATGCTCGGGACATACGACTGATTACGATCCAGCTTGGCAGCGGTTGCTCCATGGCCGCTATCAGAAATGACAGGCCTGTTGATTCCACTATGGGCTTTACCCCTAACGATGGTCTGCTGATGAGCACACGATGTGGCGATATGGATCCTGGTCTACTGACATGGCTGCAAAAACAGGAAGACTGGAGTCCAGATGACACGGATAGAATTCTCAACAAGAAATCAGGTTGGCTGGGACTGTCTGGTGAAAGTAGCAATATGGGAGAGCTGTTGCACAGCAACTCCGTCGCAGCCAGGCTGTCAGTTGACCTGTTTATGCGCCGCATTAGAATGACACTTGGCGCTTACTTTGTTCTACTCGGCGGCCTGGATGGCGTTATCTTCAGTGGCGGCATCTCGGAACGCTCGCCAGGGCTCTGCAGGGAAATTCTTGCCGACCTGGAAAATCTTGGCATAGTCTGCGCAGCCTCAAGTCCAATGCCAACCGGCAAACAGGAGACAGCAATTTTAGCCCATCAATTGACCGCAGCCGACTCTGCCGCTGTATGCTGGACAGTCAGGAGTGATGAAGCCCGCAGCATGCTGGACAGCGTTGAAAATCACCTCGATAACTGACACCCGTCAATTTTTCAAACTATCAGGTAGTCAAAATGCGACCACTGGCTGGAGTCAAGACATGGCTGAAAACAACCTGGCGAAATTACAAGCCCTGGGACAGAGTGTCTGGCTGGATACTCTGAGCAGGGACATACTGGTCTCCGGAGAACTTGAACATCTGATTAACAGCGGCATTACCGGTGTGACAACCAACCCTTCCATTTTTGAGCGGGCAATCACCCGTTGCGACAGCTACGACAAACATATTCTGTCACTGGTGAAGTTGGGGCTTGAACCGGAAGAGGTCTATCGCAATCTTGCCTGTCGTGATGTCGACGTCGCAGCAGACCTGCTAGCAGAGGTGTACAGGAAGACCAACGGGGTCGATGGCTATGTCTCCATAGAGGTGTCTCCTCATCTGGCTCACGATACACAAGCAACCATCAACGAAGCCCGGGAGTTGTGGTACGCCCTTGCCAGAAAGAATGTGATGATCAAGGTCCCCGCTACATCGGCAGGTTTAACCGCCATTACCCGGCTTATTGGCGAGGGCATAAATATCAATGTCACTCTTCTGTTCGGCGTAGATCGCTACCTTGAGGTAATAGAATCCTATCTGCAAGGGCTGGAGCTACTCCGCGAGGCAGGAGAAAACCTGCATGAAACGGCTTCGGTAGCCAGTTTTTTCCTCAGCCGCATAGACACCTTGATTGATCCACGCCTGGCGACTCATACTGTCGCTGCCCGCGCGCAGGGAGAAACCGCAATCGCCTCTGCCCGACTGGCCTATAGCCACTTTGAAGCATTGCAGCGCAGTGCCCGCTTCCAGCGACTGAAAAAACTGGGTGCCCGTCCCCAGCGCCTGTTATGGGCCAGTACCAGCAGCAAGAACCCCAACTATAGAGATACTCACTATGTCGAACCACTGATCGGTCCCGACACCATCAATACCATGCCGCTGTCTACCCTGAAGGCTTTTTTAGCACATGGTAATGCCCAGAGCAGCCTGACAGGAAACTCGGAGAAAGCCGCAACGCTGATTGATAATCTCTCAACATGGGGGATCGACCTTGCCCGGGCAACACGGCAACTTGAGCACCAGGGCATCAAGAAATTTATCGATTCCCACGACAGCCTGCTGCTGGCCATCCGGCAAAAAATGAATGAATGTGAAATGGGAACTGCCTCATGATGAATCGCCAGGATACTAGCGTTGCGCCCCTTGGCAGGGAAATACTGGGGGCTATTGATACCTGGTGGCGGGCTGCCAATTACCTGTCAGTGGGCCAGATCTATTTACTGGACAACCCGCTTTTACAGGAACCCCTGCAATTAAAACATGTTAAACCACGTCTGCTTGGACACTGGGGAACAACCCCGGGATTGAATTTTATTTATGTCCATCTGAACCGCATAATCCGCCAGCATCAACTTGATATGATCTTTATAGCCGGGCCAGGACATGGTGGTCCTGCCCTGCTGGCCAATACCTGGCTGGAAGGAAGCTACAGCGAGTTTTATCCGGATATCAGTCGCGATGCCCAAGGCATGAAAAAACTGTTCCGGCAATTTTCCTTTCCCGGTGGTGTTCCGAGCCATGTGGCGCCGGAAACTCCCGGGTCCATTCACGAGGGCGGTGAACTGGGCTATTCCCTGGCCCACGCTTTTGGGGCGGTACTGGATAATCCCGGCCTGATAGCAGCATGCGTCATAGGAGATGGCGAGGCCGAAAGCGGTCCGCTGGCAGCCTCCTGGCATTGCAATAAATTCCTCAACCCGGCGAGTGATGGCGCAGTGCTGCCAATACTCCACCTGAATGGCTACAAGATCGCCAATCCCGCCATACTGGCACGTATTTCCCATAAAGAACTGGACAGTCTGCTGAGAGGTTATGGCTACACGCCTTATTTTGTCGAAGGCAGGGATCCTGAAAAAATGCATCGGAAGATGGCTGCAGTGCTGGATACAGCGTTGCAGAGCATAGTCAATATTCAGCAAAAAGCCAGACTTGGCACCCCCCCTGAACGACCATGCTGGCCCATGATTGTTCTGCGCAGCCCCAAGGGCTGGACCTGCCCTGAACAGGTGGATGGCAAAAAAACCGAGGATTACTGGCGAGCACACCAGGTACCGGTTACTGCTTTCGACAATAATCCCCAACACCTCGGAATCCTCGAACAGTGGCTTAAAAGCTACAGGCCAGAGGAGTTATTTCTTGATGGCGGCTGTCCGACACACTTAATTGACTGCCTGACTCCCCAGGGAGACCAGCGCATGGGAGCCAATCCACATAGCAACGGCGGCCTGCTGCTCAAGGACCTGAAATTACCGGATTTCCAGGATTATGCTGTTAACGTCGACGAACCAGGGGCAACGACGGCTGAATCCACCCGGGTAATGGGTAAAATGCTGCGCGACGTGATGAAACGTAATGCCGCAAACCGTAACTTCAGGGTATTTGGTCCAGACGAAACCGCATCAAATCGACTGGATGCCCTGTTTGAGGTTACCGATCGCGCCTGGATGGCCAGGACTTTGCCAGAGGACGACCATTTAGCCGCTAACGGCAGGGTAATGGAAATCCTTAGTGAACATCTGTGCCAGGGTTGGCTGGAGGGTTATCTGCTGACTGGCCGCCATGGCCTGTTTTCCTGCTATGAAGCGTTCATTCATATTATCGATTCCATGTTCAACCAGCATGCCAAGTGGCTCAAGGTAGCAGGCGATGAAATTCCCTGGCGGCGCCCCATTGCCTCGCTCAACTATCTTCTCACTTCCCATGTCTGGCGTCAGGATCATAACGGCTTTTCGCACCAGGACCCGGGCTTTATCGATCATGTCGTTAATAAAAAAGCGGATGTGATCCGCGTCTACCTGCCACCGGATGCCAATACCCTGTTGTATGTAGTGGATAAATGCCTGCGCTCAAAAAACATGATCAACGTGATCGTCGCAGGCAAGCAGCCTCAGTTGCAGTTCCTGTCTATGGACGCAGCAATTAAACACTGCAGTGAGGGCATAGGTATCTGGGAATGGGCAGGTAACGACAAAGGAGCTGTGCCTGATGTCATCATGGCCTGTGCCGGGGACGTGCCCACTGTAGAAGTGCTGGCGGCGGTAAAACTGCTGCGCGAGCACCTCCCGGAATTAAAAGTCAGGGTGGTTAATATCGTTGACCTGATGACGCTTCAACCTCAGAGCGAGCATCCCCACGGCTTGCCGGACATGGATTTCAACAGCCTGTTTCCTGCCAATACGCCGGTAATCTTTGCCTACCACGGCTACCCCTGGCTTATCCACCGGCTTACTTACCGGCGCCTGTGCCATCCATCCCTTCATGTGCGTGGGTACAAGGAAGAAGGCACCACTACAACACCATTCGACATGGTGGTCAGGAATGACATGGACCGTTTCCACCTGGTGGAAGACGTCATCGACAGGGTACCGGGGCTGGCAAACAGGTATGCCTATGTCAAGCAGCTTATGCGTGACAAACTTATTGAGCATAGCCGATACATCAGAAAATACGGGCAGGATATGCCTGAAGTGATGCAGTGGCAATGGCCGCTATGAAAGTTGACAGACTGTCAGGAAGGCAGCGATGAAAGCACTTGCCGAATTTACCCATGAGCGTCGCGTAGGATATTTTTCCATGGAGATTGCACTGCGCCCGGACATTCCCACCTACAGTGGTGGTCTGGGTGTGTTGGCGGGAGATACCCTGCGCTCCGCCACTGATCTTGAATTGCCATTGGTAGCCGTCACCCTGGTAAGCCGGGCCGGGTATTTCCGCCAGGAAATTGATGGTGCCGGCAATCAGATCGAACATCCGGATAACTGGGAGCCAGCGGACCATGCCCTGCCCCTGGATGCAAAAATTGCTATTGAAATTGGCGGGAGAACGGTGTGGATCACCGGATGGCTGTATATCATCCATGGCCACATGAATGGACAGCAGCCCGTCATCCTGCTTGATGCCTTTTTACCGGAAAACCACCCGGAAGATCGCGAACTCACGCATTTTCTCTATGGAGGCGATGCTCAATACCGTTTCAAACAGGAAATTATTCTGGGCATTGGCGGGATCCGTTTACTGCATGCACTGGGTTTCGAAATTAATAAATATCACATGAATGAAGGGCATTCCGCCCTGTTGGGTCTGGAACTTCTAAACCGGTATTCCTATAGCAGCGAAGAATTAAGACCGGGAGAGTCGCCTTTCGATATTCCCAGAGTCAGGGAGCTGTGCTGTTTCACCACCCACACACCGGTGGAAGCTGGCCACGATCGTTTTTCCTATGAGATGGTGTCTAAACTACTGGGCGACTTTATACCTGAAGCAGTAATGAAACGGCTGGCCGGGGATGAGCTTTTCAACCTCACCCGCCTGGCATTGAACCTTAGCGAATACATTAATGGTGTCGCCAAAAGTCATGCTGATATTTCCCGCCACCTGTTTCCCGGTTACAAGGTCCGTGCTATCACCAACGGCGTTCATCCCCACACCTGGGCCTGTCCCGAAATGACAGCCTTGTTCGATCGGTATATCCCCGGCTGGTGCCACGAACCCGAACAGTTGATTCGGGTCGAATGTTGTATCCCGGATGACGAATTGACCGCAGCCCACCTGGGGGCCAAAAAAAAGTTGCAGGAACTGGTTGAGAAAAATGGCGGCCCACAGATAAGACTTGAACAACCCATTCTGGGATTCGCAAGGCGCATGACCGCCTATAAACGTCCAGACCTGCTGTTTTCTGACCTCGAGCGACTGCGGCAGATCGCGGCCAGGACACCTTTCCAGGTGGTCATGTCGGGAAAAGCCCATCCGCGTGACGAGGGAGGCAAAGCATTAATCAAGGCGCTTCACCAAATGTCACGCGCACTTGAAGGGCAAATTACCGTGGTATTTCTCCCGGACTATGACATGCAAACAGCGCAGATCCTGGTCTCCGGTGTAGACATCTGGCTCAATACACCGCTCAGACCCATGGAGGCATCCGGTACCAGCGGTATGAAAGCGGCTCTGAACCTGGTGCCCAATCTAAGCGTGCTGGACGGCTGGTGGATTGAGGGCTGCATTGAGGGAATTACCGGCTGGGCGGTGGGAAATCACGACTTGTCTGCAGAGGAAAGTGATGCATCCTCACTCTACCGAAAACTTGAAAATACCGTGTTGCCACTGTTTTACGATGAACCTGCAGCATGGTTATCAGTAATGAAAAACGCGGTTAGCAAAAATGCGTCCATCTTCAATAGCCATCGAATGATGCGTCGCTATGCCACGGAAGCCTATATTCCATAAGCCTGGCAATCCAGTCCTGAATAATATCGATCCGGATTTTTATCGGCAGGACCTTGCCAGATTATAATATCGCCCGGTTTAAAACTATCCCGGTTCCAGCCTTTTTCTTTCATGCCCGGTGAATGCAGCATTTCAATAAAGTATTCAACCACCTTGCCCTCACTGTTGGGCGCATTAACCCTGAAAAAGACATGTGGCATCTTCCAGCTGTATTTGCTGACCATGCCTTTATTAAGCTGGATGTTATTGCGATTCAGACTGGCATGGGAATGGAAGTAAAAAATTGCATCATCCATATATTGAATAGGTGATTACCTGTATTTTACAGGATGGAAGTCAAGGGCTCAGGTAATCATGTAGTAGCGAATCTCAACCCCGCTGGGCAATCGGACTCCTTTACAGACAAACAGACGTCGGTTCATCCAGGCATATTTTTCTGATGACGTTTCAATCCGCGGTACCGTGCGAAAATAATACTCGGAAGGGTCTACGATCTCACCGGCATTGATGCGTGCAATGACAGCTGGAGATGCCTCACGCATACCTGGCGCATCAATATAGATCAGGGCACCATCATCCGCCTGCAAGGTATAGCGCGCATGAATATCACTCATTCCATCAGATCGAACCAGTTGCCAGTCGGCTCCACCACGAAGCACTACGCCATTTAGTTTTGGCCCGGTTACGGTCCCCCCGGTAATTCCTATAATGCGGCGTTCACCTACACCGGTGTTACCAAAAATCAG
>Ga0181557_1000706_pt1 | contig 40665 bp, 38 predicted proteins | sample 011ome_23_FD_148632 | JGI IMG/M metagenome (GOLD analysis project Ga0181557, IMG submission 148632) | Coastal salt marsh microbial communities from the Groves Creek Marsh, Skidaway Island, Georgia - 011506CT metaG (spades assembly) | ecosystem: Environmental > Aquatic > Marine > Intertidal zone...
CAACACGAAGCGGCCACACTCAGCTTTAGGATACAGACCGCCAGCACCAGAAAGCATCATCCCCTTGAAGGAAAAGCGGATGATGCACTAACATTCAAACTGGACCAGTCAACGGGGGCAGGTCAATGAATGATGGGGATGCTTGTCATATGGATGATCAGTACTAAAGTTAACAAGACGCGTTATAAAGATTTAAACACGACATAAGCAATCCAAGTCCCCATTCCAAGCAACGAGGAGTATCCCAATGAGCGAGAGAAAACGTGCGGCCTTAATCACTGGAAGTGGCCGAAACATTGGGCGTTCGGCAGCCCTCGCCCTTGCCGAGATGGGTTTCAATGTCATTCTGAATGGATCAAAAAACCGTGAAGCCTGTGAAGGCGTCGCCAAAGAAGCTGCAGCGCACGGCGTCAATGCCGTCATCGCCATGGGTGATGTCGGATCCATTAACGATCTAGAGGCCATGATCGCATCTGCAAATGACGCATTTGGTGGTGTCGATGTGCTGGTTAACAACGCCGCCATTCGCCCCACCAGCCCGTTTTTGGATACGGACGATGCCGAGTGGGAACGGATTTTAAATATCGATTTTCATTCGGCGCGGCGTTTATCAAAAGCTGTATTGCCGCACATGATCGAACAAGGCTGGGGTCGCATTATCAATTTCGCCGGCATGAACGCCATTCACGGATATAATGGCCGCGCACCCGTCAGTGTCTCTAAACATGCAGCTTGGGGACTAACCAAATCCCTCGCCAAGGAATTCGGCGGCAAAGGCATCACCACCAATATCATTTCCCCGGGCCCTATTCACCCAGATGAGGCAGAGCCGGAAATGCGCGAGCACATCGAAAGCATGGTTGGGCGGGTTCCTGTGGGTCGCCTGGGTGAGTCTGATGAAATCGGGGCTATGGTCGCCCTCCTCGCCTCGGAACACGGTGGCTTCATTAATGGGCAGCTGCTGCAGGTGAATGGCGGAGCAGAAACCTAAAGCCTAGATTGGAGCAAAGGTCAGCACTCAGTTACATTGACGGCAAGGCCACCTTGTGAGGTTTCCTTATACTTTGACAGCATATCGACACCGGTCTGGCGCATTGTTTCAATGGCACTGTCGAGCGGCACAAAATGTGTGCCATCCCCCCTCATGGCCAAGGATGCCGCATTCACCGCTTTGACTGCGCCCATCGCATTGCGCTCTATGCAGGGGACTTGGACCAAACCCGCAACCGGATCACACGTCATGCCAAGATGATGCTCGATAGCAATTTCGGCAGCATTTTCGATCTGTTCATTGGTTCCGCCAAGCACGGCACATAACCCGGCGGCAGCCATGGCAGCAGCAGATCCAACTTCGCCCTGACATCCGACTTCGGCACCCGAAATTGATGCCTTGGTCTTTATAATTCCGCCAATCGCTGAAGCCGTCAGCAGGAACTGTTCAACGCATCTTTCCGATGCGCCCGGACAAAATTCCAAGTAGTAACGCAGAGTTGCCGGAATCACGCCAGCGGCACCATTGGTCGGCGCGGTCACAACCCGTCCACCAGCGGCATTCTCCTCGTTAATCGCCATCGCATACAAGCTGATCCAGTCCATTACAGAATGCGCATACTTCACATTCCGCATTTTATCCGCTTGCATGGTATCAGCGATCTGTTTCGCACGGCGTTTTACTTTGAGGCCACCAGGTAACTGACCCTCGGTGCTCATGCTGCGATCCATACAGTCCTTCATTACCGCCCAGATCCCCGCCAGGGTATCCTTAAATTCTTTTTCGGGCATATGGGAAAGTTCATTTTGCCGCTTCATTTCAGCAATTGATTTGCCACTGGCCTTACCCATTTCGAGCATTTCGTTTGCACTTCGGAACGGATACGGCACATCGGGATATTTAACACCCTGATTTGAAAAATCAGCAATCTCGTCACGGGTCACAACGAAGCCACCACCGACCGAAAAGTAGGTCTCAGCGGCAAGGACCTCGCCTGATTGATTTCGTGCTTCGGCTATTAAACCATTTGTATGTTCAGGTAATGGCTCACCAAATTCAAAAACAATATCGGTGTCGAATTGGAATGGGATTTTATGATCGCCATTTAGCCTGATCACCCCTTGCTCAATCACATTCTCAACCAGCTTCGTGACGTCTTCAGGCTCAATCAGGCTCGGTCGCTCGCCGAGCAATCCAAGCACCAGCGCCCTATCTGTTCCATGCCCTTTGCCCGTATAGGCCAGCGATCCGTATAACGTCACTGTCACCCTAGCCACATCGTCCAGTTTATTGTCGGCTTTCAGTATATCGACAAAACTGTTCATGGCCGCCATGGGCCCGACGGTGTGCGAGCTTGATGGGCCAATGCCAATTTTAAACATATCCGAAACACTGAGAAACATTTGATGATCCCTTTAATCAGAAGCCGGAAGTCTATGTCATCTCATTGTGTACGAGAACCAATGCTCGACATTAGGTGTCTTAGTCGCGACATAACGTCGAACGTCCCGCCCGGGTATTAGATCAATGATTAACGCAGATTCGGAAATTGAGACATTCAATGATCAATCCTCTTAGACATTACCCGTATCCGTTTGATAGAGTATCGCAACGCTCATTATATCAATTCGAATTCGGAGTTCACTTCGATGATTCCCATTTCTGTCGTCAAAGAAACCGCGCTGACTCTTATGGACAAGGCTGCGATTGATATCCCCGACGACTACTTAACCGGCTTAAAAAAGGCAGCTGAGGATGAAGATGGCGATTTATCATCATTTGTCTTGCACGCCATGCTTGAGAATTACGAGGCTGCTAAGGAAGACCGCCGCGCGATGTGCGCCGACACCGGCGTGCCACGTTGGTTTGTGAAATTTGGCAACGAAGCCCAGATCGAAGGCGGGGCTATTGCGCTGGAGCAAGCACTGCGTGCAGCCACGGCAGAGGCGACAGACGGCGTTCCATTGCGTCCCAACCGGGTGCATCCATTATGGCGTACAGATCACGATAACAACGTCGGCCTAAACGCACCAGAAATTGACTATTCATTCGAGCCCGACGGCGATTGGGTCGATATTACGACGGTCCACAAGGGTGGATTATTTGGCTCTGATTACCGGATGCTGTTCCCGGGTGATGGAATCGACGGCATTAAACGCTTCTTTTTAGATTGTCTCGTGGCGTTCGGCAAACGAGGGCTTGCCTGCCAGCCCGCCATCATCGGTGTGGGTTTGGGCGGCTCGAAGGACACCACGATGGTCTTGGGCAAACAAGCAGCGTGCCTGCGTACGGTTGGCGATCGCAATCCTGATCCCAAAGTCGCCGAACTTGAAATGGAACTCAAAGAACTTGGCAATTCTATTGGCATGGGTGCGATGGGCTTCGTTGGAAAGTCGATGGTCATCGATTGCCACATCGAATGCGGTTACTGCCATACCGGTGGCATGCCCATCAGTGTTCATGCATTTTGCTTATCTTCGCGGCGTGCAGTTGCACGCGTTTATGCCGATGGACGTGTCGAATTCCGCACGGACCCGGCCTGGTTCACACCTTATATGAGACGGGAGACGGTCGGATGGGAACCGGAAGCCTTAAGAAAATCAGTTTAAACGTCCCCGTTACGACGGAGGATCTGAAGGACGTCGAGATCGGTGATGTCGTCTATTTGAATGGCGTTGTCTATACGGCACGTGAGGGCGTTTATAAGCGCATCTTGGAGGATGGTGAAAGCCTTCCCGAAGGTATGGCGCAAGTTTCCAATGCCAACTTTCATTGTTCGCCGGCTGCCGCACGCGACGAAGACGGCAGCTATCGCATCGGCGCGATGACTGGCACCGCATCATTTCGATTTTCGAAGTGGCTGGACCGTTGGTTTGATGTTTCTGGAACAAAGATCATCATCGGCAAGGGCGGCATGACGTCTGAAGATTATAAGAAATACTTTGTTCCGCATGGTGCGATCTATTTGACGACTGTTGGATACGGCACCGGCGCATTGTTAGGTCGAGGTATCAAGGGCATCAAAGACGTTCACTGGTATGACGAACTCGGGATCGCGCAAGCCATGTGGATGGTCGAAGTTGAGAATTTTGGCCCATTTATCGCCGATAGCGATCTTCAAGGGAATTCCTTGTTCGAGCGCGAAACAGCCAAGGTGAACGAAGGCCTCGGCAAACTTTATGAAGGTTCGAAACCGCCTGCACTGCATCGTTTCGGTGAAACCAATGACCGCGAGGACGAAGTCATTTAAGGATTGTTCGAATAGTCCTTACCTGGCCGTGATTTATAGGTCGGCAATGACAAGCCTTTGACGATCCCCAAACCACGAGAAATAAACCCAACGGCTATGCCCCCTGCGGCAGCCATTTCCAGCGACAGTCCCATCGCGCTCAACCCAATATGGGTCGCGGCTGCCAGAGCCGCGCACGTCGCATAGATTTCTTTACCCAAGATCAAAGGTGTCTCGTTGCAGATCACGTCACGGATCAACCCGCCGAATGTGGCCGTCATCATGCCCATCATGATCGCGACAAGGGTTCCCGCGCCGCTCAACATCGCCAGCTCAGCACCCATTACACCGTAAAGTGAAATCCCCAACGCATCGGCCCAAAGCAGTGCGCTATAACGCCTGTGAATGACGTGAGCCGTGAAAAACACGGCCAGCGCCACACCCAGGCATATAGCGACGGGCATGGGGTCGGATATCCAAAAAACAGGGCGACCCAACAACAAATCACGCAGAGTGCCCCCGCCGACGCCGGTCAGGCTCGCCATCAGTCCAAACCCGATCAGATCCATTTCCTTACGACTCGCAACCAATGCGCCAGATATCGCGAAAACGATCACGCCCATGATGTCGAGTGTCGAAATTAATGTGGACATACTTTTCCTACCCAGGTTATGACGCGGGCACTATGTCGTATCTGCGGGTCAGATCGCCATGCAAAGTCGCAGTGCATCGTATATGGCGGCATGAATGTTACGACCGGATACGGCATCACCAATCCGAAACAGTTTGAATTCTCCTTCAGGATTAGTCTCAAGGCGCTGCGGTTGGCCGTGTTTTAAAGCCGCGACATTGACAGCCCCCAAATTGCTGCTCATCGGCTTTAAATCGAAATACAAATCATCCATGGGCAGTGTGCCATGTTCGATCACCACCTGATCGACGACCCGCTCTTCAATATTGTTCGAATAATCCGACCCAACTTCAGCAATCAAATGGTTGCCTTCTTTACGAATGCCTACCAATCGCTTGTTGATGGTGATCCGCACCCCATGCTTATCAAAGCATTCAGCGTACTTCGCGTGATTCAATCCCCCAATATCAGCAGCGAAATATCGCTCTGGGGTGATGATTTCTAGCTCGCTCCCCGCCAAGGCGATAGCTTCTGCACCAGCCAATCCTGGATGCGCCGCATTATCGTCAAATAACAACACACGTTCCGCAGGCACCACATCGCCCGACAAGATGTCCCACGTCGAAACGGCATGATCCGCCCCCGGCAAAATATCTGTGTTTGGCAAACCACCCGTCGCCACAATAACGACATCGGATGCAGTGGCATCTATGTCTCCCGCGTCAACATAGTGATTGAAATGAAATACAACGCCCGATTTCTGACATTGCGCGACACGCCAATCGATAATCCCGATCAGTTCTGAACGGCGCTTATTTCGTGATGCCAATAAAACTTGGCCACCTGCCTGCGCAGCAGCTTCGTATACAACAACCTCGTGACCACGCGCAGCCAAAACACGCGCAGCTTCTAATCCGGCGGGCCCTGCACCAATCACCACACATGATTTCTTCTCGTTACCGCTGGCAGCAATCACATGAGGAATAGACGCTTCACGACCCGTTGCTGGATTGTGAATGCAGAGTGCCTCGTGCCCTTCATACAAACGATCCAGGCAATAGGTCGCACCGACACAGGGGCGAATATCGTCTTCTTGTCCTGCCTGAATTTTATTGACGATATGCGGATCGGCCATATGGGCACGGGTCATACCGACCATATCCAACTTGCCCTCGGCGATTGCATGTCGTGCCGTCGCTACATCACTAATCCGTGCCGCATGAAACACGGGAAACTTGGTTTCAGCACGAACTTCTCCACAGAAATCCAGATGCGGCGCGGATGGCATCCCACCCACTGGAATAACCTTGGACAGGCCTACGTCGCTATCGATATGCCCCCTAATTAGGTTCAAGAAATCGATGTTCCCGGTGTCGATCAGCATGTGCGCTATCGCTACGCCTTCTTCACGGGACAATCCGATATCCCATTGCTCGTCAGCGACCATACGCAAACCGACTATGAAATCTTGGCCGACACGATCACGAATGGCTTCTAATACACGCCTGGAAAAACGTGTTCGGTTTTCAAGACTGCCACCCCATTCATCCTCACGTTGATTGGTCGCGGGAGACCAAAACTGGTCCATCAAGTGGCCATAGCATTCGATTTCAATGCCGTCCAAGCCACCAGCCTTCATTCGCTCTGCCGTATCCGCATAATCGCAAATGATCCGTTCGATATCCCAGTCTTCAATGACCTTCGGGAACGCTCGATGAGCAGGTTCGCGAACAAGGCTGGGCGCCAAAACGGGCAACCAATCCGAATGGTTCCAATTTGTGCGGCGCCCCAAATGGGTGATTTGCATCATCACGGCGGTACCATGCTCATGACATGCATCCGAAAGCTCTCGCAACCAGGGCACAATCTCATCTTTGTATGCATGCAAATTACCGAAAGCGGGCGGGCTATCAGCGGACACAACGGCTGATCCTGCCGTCATGGTCAGCGCGATACCCCCTTTGGCTTTTTCTTCATGATAAAGTCTGTATCGTTCCGACGGCATACCATCGACAGAGTACGCCGGTTCATGCGCCGTCGACATAATCCGGTTCTTTAGTGTCAGGTGTTTTAGTTGATAAGGCTGTAAAAGTGGATCGCGCGGCGACATTTAATCCCCCTTATGAGGCGCGCCGCTCCCCTGCAAATCGGATGAGTGCGGCGAACCGGTATACGGCATGAGCCATTTTGCCATAAGGGAACGTGATAAACAGGCCTAAGACAATCCCGAAATGCACGGCCAGCAGCAAGCCCATTGCGGCGGTCTCTCTGAGGGCCAGCAACGCCAAGCCCGTCACCCCCGTTAAGATCAGCATCCATAAAAACGCGATATCCATGCCCCGGCGTTTGGTGTCTTGGGGGGCATCGTCAGCCTTCTTCTTGATCATTAACAACCCAATCGGCCCGATCACAATGCCAATGCCACCAATCGTCCCCAGCACCACAGGGATGGAGAAATAGTCATAGGGTGCTTCCCAACCAAAAACATAGTGATAGATCGTTGCGACAGATGTCGCTGCGAAACATAAAAGGAAGCCCCACATGGTCATTTGATGCGCGTGACGACGACCGTGTGAAAAATTGTCATCGGGATAGTTACAACCATGACCGCCGCCAGCCATGTAGGTCATCTTGCCAACGTCCTTGGACGCCCGAACCAAGTTCGAAACATCGAACAAATCCGATGCCTTGGCCCCGATATCACGCCAAAACATGACAATTCCAACAATGAAAGCAATGATCGCCAAAAAAAACGGTACCGAAGCGATATACACGATCACATTGTGCGGGATGACCTTATAGAATGCTCCCGGCCCCGTATGGACACCACCGACAACATCAGCACCCTGAATCCAATATGTCGTAAACACGGTCACCAACGTGGCGATGATCGTGATCAGCGCGACCCATTTTGCATTACCTTCAAAAAACCCTTTAAAGATGCCAGGCCACGCGTAGTCCCGATATGTTTCGGCACGCAGTTCCGCAAAAGTCTTAGGCACGTTCACAGCAAATTCATGCGGCGGGGCGTATTGGCAGGCGTAATAACAGCCCTGACATCCATGGCATAAGTTGGCCAAATACGTGACGTCACCATCGGTGAAGTCCAAACGTTTGGTCATTGCCGGGAACACGGCACAATACCCTTCACAATACCGGCAGGCATTGCAGATCTGCATCAAGCGTTTGGCTTCGTCGAGTGTCTCAGTTGCGGGCATGTCGCGCCGCCTCCTCTCCTGCAATGCGGCCAAACACAGTCCCAATGGCCATGCCGGTACCTGCGGCATAACCTTGTCCCAACACGTTGCCAGCCATGATTTCGCCTGCCGCCCAAATGTTCGCAGCCGGCTTTCCATCATTCATCAGCACTTGCGCTCGCTTATTCACCTCAACACCCAAGTACGTGAACGTGATGCCTGTCTTAACTGGATAGGCATAGAATGGTGGCGTATCGATTTTCCGTGCCCAGTTGGATTTTTTTGGCTCCAACCCCTCGGTATGGCAACCATCTGGCTCAGTATGCACGAAGTTACCGGGCTGAACCGCATCGTTATAATCGGAAATCGTTTTCTCAAGTTTTGATGCATCCAATTCCAATTTCTCCGCCAAACCCGCAATCGAATCAGATTCAATCGGCGGAAAAACCGGCGGCATAAACAGCCCGCGTGATTTACTATCGATAATTGAATAAGCAATTTGATCGGGCTGTCGGGCAACCAATCGACCCCATATCGCATATCGGCGCGGCCAGATATCCTCACCCTCATCATAGAAACGTTCGGCGTTTTTATTCACGACGACCGAGAACACCACGCAATCGACACGGGTTGAAATTCCGCCATCGAACTTTGGCGCACGGCCATCAATTGCCACCGCATGACATTGATCCGGCGCACCAATTTGTTTCGCATCATTATCCAAGATAGATCGCAATACCTTGCCCGTGTTCATGGGCGTGCCCCGGATCAGAAAATTCTCAGCCGCTTCACCCCAACCCGCTTTAAGCCACTCGATATTGCTTTCAAAACCACCGGACGATAGCACTACGGTTCGAGCTTCGATCCGGTGTAACTCTCCGTCGTGACGAACCATCGCCGCATTGAAGCGACCGTCTTCAACTTCCAGGCTTTCGACCTCGGCTTCATAAACGACGGCGACGCCAATTTTCTCGCAGGTCCGGAAGTACGCGTTCATCATCGCCTTACCGCCACCCAAGAAAAAGGCGTTGGTCCGCGCAAGGCCGAGCGTTCCGCTCAATGGCGGTTGAAACGTCACCCCTTGTTCTATCATCCAGTCAACAGCCGTTTCAGATGCTTCAATCATGAAGCGGGAAAGTTCTTCGTTAGTATTACCATCCGTAACCCGCATCAAATCCGCCATGTACTCGGATGCTTCATAGGCGCCCGTCACGTAATCAGTGGCGGCTTTGTGGGTGTAACGAATGTTGCGTACATGGCGGCTATTTCCGCCACGCAAATCTTTGTTGGCACTTTCCAACATCAACACGCTGGCACCTGCTCGGCGCGCCGTAATCGCCGCGGCCATTGCAGAATTTCCCGCCCCGAGGACGAGGACATCATATGATTGAGAAAATTCAGGTGGTGGCAACGTTCGCTCCGTCAACTTAGCCGTCGCCGACGCGAAGACCGTGACATCATTATTAACCGTGGTTAGCATAAGGATCAAATGTCATCATCGGAGACGCTAAAAAATGAGCAACGTTGCGACCTTAAGACCAAATGTGAGCCAGTCAGAATGGCAGATGCGGGTTGATTTGGCCGCCTGTTATCGGTTGGTTGATCTATATGGATGGTCGGATTTGTTGGCCACCCACCTATCCGCCAGGGTCCCGGATGCCAACGATCAGTTCTTGATCAATCCGTTTGGGTTGATGTTCGATGAGATGACTGCGTCAGACCTGATCAAGGTCGATGAAGACGGGAACGAGTTATCCGAATCTGAATACAACATCAATCCGGCTGGCTTTGTTATCCACTCAGCCGTGCACATGGCGCGCCCAGAAGTGGCCTGCGTGATGCACACACATACTGCGGCAGGCGTCAGCGTCGCGACTCAAGAAGACGGCTTGTTGCCGTTAACCCAACAAGCCCTCGCCGTGATGGCACAATCCAGCTACCACAATTACGAAGGTATCGCATTCGATCTGGCAGAGAGAGAACGCTTGGCTGCTGATCTCGGAGATAACAAAGTGCTTTTTCTGCGCAACCACGGTTTGCTGACTGTCGGCAATACAGTCGCCGAGGCTTTCATGTGGATGTACCGTGCAGAACGCGCATGCCGGTTCCAGTTGGCATTTCAACAAGCCGGCGTCAAAGCCGCACAAATCCCGCAGGAAACGATTGACGTCACAATTCAGCGTAACCGAGAGGCCAACGCGCCAGGCGGATACCGCGAAATTGGCGTACGCGAATGGCCTGCTCTGTTACGGAAGCTGGACAAGGAAAATCCTGGTTACGACAGTTGAGGCGATTTAATCCGGAAACGGCAATGGCTCGCCAGGTGGTAAGCCGACTTCGAACGCATTCAGGATGTGCGATACCGTCGCATAGTACCCGGCCAACATGACAAGCTCGACCACGCACTTTTCTCCCAACAAGTCGATGGCATCTTGGTAAAGTGCATCGTCAACGCGTTTCGATGTTTGCAGTTCAAATACAAATCGATACACGATTGCGTATCGTGGATCATCCGGCACCACTTCATGCATTACTTGATCAATAACCGCTTCTGGCACACCAACTTTGCGGGCTATTTTTTCGTGGGCATACCATTCGAAGTTCGCGCGATGACGACGACCACACACCAAAATGGCGAGCTCTCGCAGATCATCAGGTATGCCAGAGTGGTATCGAAGACGCCCACCCAACTGTTGCACTAGGTCACCAATTTCCGGTGATCTGAGCATCGCATTGAAGGGGCCACGCAATGCCCCTTCTTCGTTGAGCATCTCTGCCGGATCGCCCTTGGCGCGTGGGCCGCCAGTGATGCCATCAAAAACCGCGCGCTGTGCATCGTCCATATCTTCCGGGCGGATCGGGCCAAGTCTACTCATGATGCACCTGCTGCTTTAGCGACTTGTTCTGGCGATGGTGGATTACCGGGAACAGGTTCACCGGCCAGCGCCGGGTGACAGCGTTGGTATTGCGGAGGAAACGATGCCTGACCGCGTAACGCCTCGGCTGCGTGCCATGTCCAACGCGGGTCATAGAGCATCCCACGCGCCAGTGCGACCATGTCAGCCTGCCCGCTTCTGATAATATGCTCGGCCTGCAATGGGTCGGTGATCTTTCCTACCGCCATCGTTGGCAAGCCGGTTTCACGTTTAATATCTGCCGCAAACCCTGTCTGATATCCTGGCCCCACCGGAATTTGCTGATGCGGTGAATTCCCGCCTGATGAGACGTCAATAAAATCACAACCAAGGGCTTTGAGTGCCTGCGCAAATGCGATGCTCTGATTGATATCCCAACCACCTTCGACCCAATCCGTCGCGGAAATTCGATATCCAATGGGAATATCATCGGGGACCACGGCACGCACGGCTTCGTATACTTCGATCGGATAACGCATGCGTCCTTCCAACGATCCGCCATAGCTGTCGTTTCGGCGATTGGATATCGGTGACAGGAACTGATGCATCAGATATCCGTGCGCACCATGCAGTTCAATCACTTTGAAGCCCAAACGCACAGAACGTTCGGCGGCTTGCACAAAGCCCTGCTTCACACGATCCAACACTTCGTCGTCCATGGCATCGGGTGTATGCCAGCCATCGGCATAAGGCTCTGCCGACGGCCCAACGGTCTGCCATGCGCCGTTATCTGCGTTCAGTGGTGCACCACCCTTCCAAGGCACATCAACAGATGCCTTGCGCCCCGCGTGTGCCAACTGAATACCAACCGGCACGTTGCCATAAGCATTACAGAAGTTCAGTACACGCTTTAGGGCGGCCTCGTTTTCGTCAGAATACAAACCAACGCAGCCGGGGGTAATTCGGCCCTCGGGTTCGACCCCCGTTGCTTCGACAAACAGCAATCCCGTTCCAGAAATCGCATATTGGCCCAAGTGCATGATGTGCCAATCGCCGACGATGCCATCCTCGGCCGAGTATTGGCACATCGGTGCAACAACAACCCGGTTCGAGAGCTCTAGCCCCCGTAGTTCAACTGGACTGAAAAGTGCGCTCGGCATATTGGACCCCCAAAAAAAGAATTTGTGATCCAAGTATGTGGCGGTTTAACGGCGACCGGTCAACAACCGCCGTCAAATATTCTGCCGCTATTCTTCAAATTTGGGTAATTTGCCCTTGTAGCCAGCTTCCCTGAGATGTTTGCAAAAACTTGGCGTCAACGCGCCACGCCCATGCGCGAGCTGATGCAGGTTTAAATCTCCACCCCAGTTGACCTCTAACGCGACCGGCCCGTTCGGTGTCAGCGCAATATCCCACGATTGAGTACGAATGCCGGGCAACATGCCTGCCGCGCGCAAACACATGTCCTTGGCCTCGGCCCACTTTGGCAGCATGCGCCCAACCAGCATGGACCCGGTGTCTGGGTGCGACACAATATTTTCTATATCGGGGCCTATCCCTCTGACGACACGAGTGATCGTGCCTGTATCAGTGCACACGGCGCCGAGCATGTTACCGTCACGCCAGTAATTGTCAGCCACGCTATCGAATGTTGGAATCTTCACAACGGCGCTTTCCAAACGCGCACCATCTGGTCCAAGGCATACCAACATACGAATGCTGGATAATGTCCCGCCAAAAGCCTCGGCCAGATCGGGCGTCGCGTTGAGTATTTTTTGAATGAGATATCCGGCATCGCTAACCCGCAGCATGTAATCAGCTATCTCGTGTGTCGATACTTCGCCAGCGCCCCGAACATGCGCACTTCCGCGCCCACCATCGGTCAACGCAAGTGCACCGATACTGTACATCCCATCAATGGGTTTCGCGAACATCGGATAGTTCTCAGGTTGGTCCAGGAATGCAACCAACGAACTAACATCAGAGATTAATTTCGGATCACTGCGACCCGTTTTTGCATCGAATACCGCGAGGGTTTCAGGCGTTGCGATATCATTCCCTCGCATCGATGCCAAAAAGAAAAGCTTGTCGGATGACGGCGCGAACCAACGTTCATCATTGCACGCGAAATGCATCTTGTTCTGTTTGATTTTTCCTACGTATCGCGTGATGTCGTCTTCTGAGTGCGTACCATCGTAAAGCTTGTAGTAAAAATATTCTGCAGCCGAGAGTTTGCCCGGACCATTCAGCGCGCGCCAGAAGTCAGAAATCCATGAGGCCCCCTCAGGAGAGTCCATGCTGGCTCGTTTGATGACATCACTGAGCGGCAAAGACGGCGGCTTATCCAACGTCGCATGCATTTGCCAAGCAGCTTCAACGTCTAATACCGTTTCCGGCGCTTCATACTGGACTGAAGCATGATCTAACATAACCGTCGTCTCCCATATTACGAGACGACACCACCAATTACAGACTATGTCGGATCACATGAATTGCATGTGTCCGACATCACATCTGATAGAATTAGCCGATCACTTCTTTAAGCGCATCACCCACGTGTACAGGAGTTGACAGCACATTCACGCCGGCCGCTTCGAGGGCCGTTTTCTTTGATGCATACGTCCCCTTGTCACCCATGACAATCGCACCGGCGTGGCCCATTTTTTTGCCAGGAGGGGCCGCACCGCCGGCAATAAAGGCGCAGACGGGTTTTTTCATGGTTTTAGCGTATTCAGCGGCGTCTTCTTCCATCGTTCCACCAATTTCCCCGACCATGACGACGGCTTCGGTGCCTGGGAAGTTGTCTAAAGCTTCGAGCGCATCACGCGTTGTTGTGCCGATCACGGGGTCGCCACCGATACCAACAAATGCCGTCTGACCAAAACCAGCCGTGACGATATTCTGGCACATCAACGTTCCAAGCGAGCCCGAGCGTGACAATACGCCAACAGTGCCCTTCTTAAAGATTCGCTCGTTAAACGCGGGCATGAAACCCATGAATGTTTCGTCAACGGTTACGCCACCTGCCGTATTGGGGCCAACGATTCGTGTCCCTGCCTCTTTGGCAGCCGCCATGATGTACATGATGTCTTGAACCGGCACATGCTCGGTCAGGCACAAAATCATTTTCGCACCTGCTTCAATGGCGTCCAGTGCCGCTGCTTTTACGCCCAGCGGCGGGATGAACATCAACGATGCATCAAAGCCCGTTTCGTTTTGTGCTTCGACGGCGTTGGCATGAACCGGAACACCACAATGAACGGTGCCTGCTTTTTTCGGATTAACACCACCAACCACGGTCGCGCCGTATTCTTGCATCCACTCCGTCCAAAAGGTGCCCTGTTTACCGGTGATCCCTTGAACGAGAATGCGCGTTTCCTTGCGTGGAATAATCATATCACGCCTCTCCCTTCGCGGCATCGACGGCAGCTTTGCAGGCAGCGCTCATATTCGGCAGCGGATCCATATCGAGTTTTTCCTTTAGCATCCGGATCGCCTCTTCATCACCCGTCCCGGCAATAGAGAAGAAGACTGGAATATCAGGTTGTAGTTCATCCCAGGCATTCAATAAGCCTTCCATCATCACATCACACCGTGCGAACGCACCGCAAAAGTTGACGACGAGGCTTTTGATCCCCGGCTTCGCTAAAACCAAGTCTAATGCGATTTTACCTTTGGTATACGCTTCACCACCGATCTCGCAGAAATTGGCAGGGGCGCCTCCATGATGACGGACAACATCCATCGTCGTCATAGTCAAACCCGCACCGTTGGCCAAAACACAAACATCGCCATCTAGCTCTATGTATTTAATGCCGTTGGCCTCGCCGCGGGCTTCAAGCTCAGTCAGCTTGTCAGGTGTACCTTTGGTCGCCAGTTCTTCGCGTCGCTTAATCGCGCTGTCATCCAGCGTAAATTTACAGTCCAACGCCATCACATCGCCATCAGCCGTGACGATCAACGGATTGATTTCCAATAACTCAGCATCATTGTCGACATATACGCCATAAAGTTTCACCAGAACTTCAGCGACGCCATCCTCGGCCCCTTGTAAATCAACACCGGCGATTAACGCTTGAGCGTCGGCTTTGGAGAACCCATGACGGATATCGACCGCGTGCTTTTTCAGTTTCTCAGGTGTTTCGACCGCGATCTCTTCGATATCCATACCGCCTTCGGTCGAAAACATAACTATCGGCCCCTTGGTGATCGGATCGTTTAGCACAGCCGCATAATACTCGCGCGCTATGGATGATTGTGCTTCGATCAAAACTTTCTCGACCGTCAGGCCCGCGATATCCATACCCAGAATATTGTTGGCATGCTCGACAGCCTCTTCCGCGTTGTCCGCAAGCTTGATACCGCCCGCTTTACCGCGTTTCCCCGTGGGGACCTGTGCTTTCACAACACACGGGCCAATTTTTTCCGCCGCCCCGGCCGCTTCCTCGGCATCATAGACAAGGATGCTATTTGGAACCGCAATGCCACCTGCCGCAAGTAACGGCTTCGATGCGTATTCTTCGAAGTTCATAGTGATGTTCCCCTGCGCTTAGATGTGCGCTTTATTTGCCGTACTTGCCCCAATAATCACCGAAAAGTTCGTCTTCGGACGGTTTGTCTTCTGGGATCGTTCTGACCAAGTTTGTGACGTTGATGAAGTGACGGTAGTTCAGGTTCTCGTCGATGGAGTTCCCGGCCCAGGTGCCGCCACCCATGGACAGCGTAAAGTTGAGGCCATTGTTGAAACCACCACCATTGCCGAATGTGTGCGCTTGATTGACTAACACACGCACGACGTTGATTTCCTCGGCCAACCGATCCGCATGTTCTGGAACGTTGGTGTGGATGCCAACGGAATGACCGATACCACAAACGTTTAAGATCGTGTTCAACTGGTCCACGACGTCATCCATATCTTTGGCACGATAAACGGTCAGCACCAGCGACAGCTTTTCGTCGATGAACTTGCTGTCGGGATCAGCAGTGCCTTCTTCGACCATAAAGAACTTGTGACCCTTGGCACCCTCACCCAGTCCAAAAACATCGACCAAGACATCAGCATCTTTGGCAATTACGTGACGGTTCAGGTGGCCATCCACCCAAAGTTTATCGCGGACCATTTCTTTTTGTTCTGGGCTGCAAACATAGCCACCTGCACGTTTCAGGGCTTCAATCGCTTCGTCGTAGACACTGTCCAAAATGATGATGGAGTTTTCGGACGAACACGATGTGGAATTATCGAAAATTTTCGACATGCAAATTTTTTGGGCTGCGTCATCAAGATCGGCGGTCTCATCGATTACGACAGGGACGTTTCCCGCACCCACACCAATTGCTGGCGTGCCGGATGAATAGGCGCGCTTCACGTTATTTTGTGATCCCGTCACAATGACCAAGTCAGCGGCATACATAAGCTCTTGGGTCAGTTGCTTGTTCACAGGTGCAGGCAAAGCCTGGACCAGATCAGCAGGAAGGCCAATTTTCTCTAACTCAGCGCGCATGTAATTCACAGTTTTCGTGGTGGTGCTCAACCCCGCAGGAGATGGTGCAATGATCACCGCGTTCCGACCTTTGACCGCAAACATGGCTTTGTTGACCGGCGTCGCAGCCGGGTTGGTGGATGGAGATACAGCAGCGACAACACCCACGGGTTTTGCGTATTTGACCAAGCCTTTTTCAGGGATTTCTTCTATGACGCCAACCGTTTTCACCCGAGACAAATCACGAAGGCAGCCAAACGTTTTACGTTGGTTCTTCATGATTTTACTCTCGACATTGCCAAGACCAGTATCTTGAACCGCCAACTCTGCGAGCTCTTTCGCACGGGCTGGTTCGTAGATTGACCAAGCCAACGCGGTCACTGCCTCGTCGACACGGGCTTGATCCGCATTGGCGAATTGCGCCATCGCGGCACGGGCTTTTTCGACCAATCCTTTGATGATTTCTTTTTCAGGGTTTTCTTCGGATACCTGCGCAACGGCTTCGGAGCTCATGATACGGCCTTTGATCTATGGTTGAGATGAGTCGTTGCTGCTACATAGCACAAAATGATCAATAGGACAAGATAATTGAGATCAATCATCCCAAAAAATGAGATTATGGCTAATTCTCAGCCCATTATTGGGTGTGCTGGCCCGAATGCGGTACTCAGAAGTGAAATACCAACAATCAGGATCACCACGCCACCCAGCGCTGCCGCCACATCGGCTGCATGCCCCAAGTACTTGCTGGGGGTCACAGGGAGCTGAACAGCAAGGTTTCTGATGCCGACCGACGCGGCAGCGAGAGAAGCGATCGCCAAAGCGGTACCAGCGGACATGGCCAGTACGGCACCCATCCCGACCCAGGCGAGCGCGACGGCCTTGGCGAAGACTAGGACAATTACGGCCCCGGTACAGGGACGAATACCAATGGATAAAACGACACCCGCCATCGCTTTCCAATCGTTTGCTTTGGCGACGACATCAGCATCTGGCATGTGAACATGGCCACAGGACTCGTCATGGACGTGATCATGATCGTGATGATGTCTGCATTGCGGTGACGTCCGCACGCGACGCCAGAGTCCTTTGGCGCCTCTATACAACAGATATGCACCTACCAGTGAAACGAGCGCGAAGCTCATCCGTTCGCTCCACGTCACAGCACTTTGCGTTTCTCGTGGCAACCAACCCGCAAGTGATATTAGGCCGTAAACGATGAATATCGCCACCAAGCCCTGACAAAATGCCGCTGCAGTCGCCAACATCACCCCGCGCCGCACGGTTTCGCGGTGCGTTACAAGGTACCCAGTCATTACCACCTTGCCATGTCCGGGGCCCGCAGCATGCAGCAATCCATAAAGAAAGCTTGCGCCGATCAATGCTAGAGCAACACGCCAGTCGCCATCTTGCGACAACTTACGCAGATGCGTCGTCAGTTCACGATGAAATTTGCGTTGTTGCTGATAAACCCAAATCGTCGCTCGATCGAGAGGACCAATTTCTGAATCTGTATTAGTGGACGCGGAAGCATTGGCATGGGCGATAAAGGGCGCATTGAGCGCTGGCGCACCGACTATAATCAGAAAGCATGCAGCAAACGCGAGCAACCTTAATCGCATGTTACCGAGACAACCTCTGCAAAGTAACGGCCGAGCCCATCGTATCCTGTCTCTGACTGGTCCAGAGAACTTGCGTATAATAACTTCTCAGGGTCAGGGTCTGGTTCCTTAATAATTGCAGCACATGGCGCAGACGCATCGCTAAATGTGACGTTATCGTCTGTTTCAGCATGAACCATTTCGACATAGAACGTCGGGTCATAAATGCGGTAATTGAACGGAATATCATTCGCCGAAACCGCGCTGGCCAGAGGCACCTCAAACGCCATCTGCAATCGGTTGCCAACAAGCTGTGTGGTCGCATTGATGGGCGGCGCCATCTCCAACTTGTTTTCGCCACTGCCAACTTCTGTGAAGTAATCGTATTCGGCCAGGTTGCTCATATTCTCGGCTAAAAGACTGTCGAGCGCTTCTTGACTGACTTTGCCCCCGCCAATCGTCATGGCACCTTCCATCACGAATGCGGAATAAAAATCATCGAACAACCACGTCTGATGCAGTCCGCGAACGCGACCATCATCATCCAGTAACACTGTGACTGTGACATCTATCCAGGCATGGGGATGGGCGTTTGAAGGCAACGGTGACAACACCAGAAATGCAGCCACAAAATTTGCGATGAACGTTGGAAAGCGCACTTATGTCTCCTCATTGCTCGGAGAGCCAGACGATTCAAAAGATATAAAGCTTATACCCTGAAATGCCTACAGAAACAGTGCACCATACAAATATTTAATCTAGTCCGATTGAGGATAATTCGGGACACTATCGTCTGGGCGGTAATAATCACCCGCATCATCAACATAAATATGGCTTTGCATCGCAAGACCTGTCGGCGCATCAAGCGCGCCCGCCATGATGGAGGTCGCATCATCGCCGATCTTACGCCAAAATAGATTGCTGCCACATTCTGTACAGAACCCTCGCTCCGCCCCCTCGGATGAACGAAACCATTTCAGTGTCGAATCCGAAATCATCCGAAGATTCTCATTCACGGCCTGTGTCGCCGCGACGAAATGACCGGATGTTTTCCGGCATTGCGAGCAATGGCAAGCGACGACGCCGCGTTCAAAGCGGGCGACGTCATATCGGACTTCGCTACATAAGCAACTGCCAGTCACAGTATGGGAATGATCAGCCATCAGAGCTCCTTCTCAAACTATCGACGAATCCGTGCGAATGTCCGCACTTCGATGGATCGACGAGGCGGCGCATCCGCTGGCGAGTTTGGGTCTTCAAAAGCGGAGTGCGGTGAAAAACGTGCGCGACCATCTGTCTCGCTATCGTATCCCTTGATGAGTATAGCATCGGATTTCGTCATTTCGTTGAAATAATACCAACGCTGCCCCGGCGCATTGACGACGCTGTAGATATGACCAATTCGCCCATTCTGACGTTCATTGACGATTTCAGTAGTGACCAAATCATTGTCATCCAATGACGATGCATCCAAAAGTGCGAGCGGCATTTGCAGCACGGGTTCTGCAATCGGACGCCAAACGTTGATCTGCACCAACCGATCTTGAAGCCAGCTATCGGCGCGAACGTCGCCAATCATATCGCGCAACCGACTGGGGCCAGATTTTTCAGTATAGTCGTTGTGGGCGTGGCTGGCAGGCCGTCGGTAGCTGGTCACGGGATCGGTGACGCGGATGGTATGGTCAAAAATTTCCACTTCCAGCGCCCCTGTCGCGCCAGCCACCATGTCGCGGATTTCCCGGTAGTAGGCTTCTGCGACTTCGGCGTCATTTTCAAAATCTTGAACGCTGCTGGGGCTATGCAAAAACGAGAACCCTTCACGATCGAGAGAAAACAGTCCGGAGCGTGGATTGCCATCCGCAATCATCACTTCGCCTTTCGTCAAACCACCCATCCGGCTCGGTGCAGTGTCATCCTTGGGTACGATGACTTGGGGTTTGGCATCGCGGCTTGCAGCGAATAACAGCTCACCTTTGGTGTCGCGGCCTGTATGAATATCAAGTGCTGTACTCATGACATGTACTCCTAATTTCGACGCCCTAAACCAAAAAGGGCAATTTGTTAGCATCAACATGCCCACGTTCATTCATGGCGGCAACAAACAAGTTTGCGAAACCGCATTGCGTTTTTGCAAGGCACAAGTATTCTGACCTCATGAATATCGACAAAATTTCCTGGGATGATTTAAGATACGCATTAGCCTTGGCGCGTCATCCGACCATGGCTGCAGCAGCCTCGGCACTTCACGTTCACCAGAGCACTGTAAGCCGACGGGTTCATGCACTCGAAGATCAGCTTGGCACCAAACTGTTCGAGCTGGCAGAAGCCGGTATCGTCATGACGGAGGCTGGCCGTGCGATTGCGCGACGCGCGGAAAAGATCGAAGCTCTGGCCAGCGAATTGGAAAATGATATCGAAATTGAGCGTGAAGATGATCGGCAATCAGTTCGCATATCAGCCGTATCCACTTTCATCACCAGCTTCTTAAACCATCACGCGGGCGCTTTCTTGAATGATCACCCGCACATCCGATTGGATTTTGTCGGTGAAGAACGAAACGTCGTGTTGGAGCGGCGTGAAGCCGACATCGCGATAAGGCATGCCCAACCGACAACCGGACAAGCACGGACAAGAAAATTGGCAGAACATGGAACCGCTGTTTATGCAGCGCTGAAATTAACTGATGGCAAGGGTAATTTGAAAGACGGAGTGCCATGGGTCGGCTTCTCCAGACCATTGGATTATTTGCCGGAACAGCAGTGGATTGATGCCCACGTGGCAGCCAAGGATATCGCCATCACGTTCGCATCGGCGGCCACCTATGCCAATGCCGTCAGCGAGGGTATTGGTGTCGGCCTCATGAGCTGCATGGTCGGGGATAAACGACCTGATTTGGTTCGTGTAAATCCGCGTAAACCTGTGATGTATCGGGAGTCATGGCTGATGGTTCTTGATGACACACGCAGACGCCCTGCAGTTCGTTCCGTAATCAATTGGCTCACCGCCATCTGCCGCGCTCATAAAGATGATTTTTTGGGTAACGTGACCTGACTCCGTTGAAGGTGGGCGGTGTCGTTCTCACATACACCCTATGACAGATACGCTCCCCGAAGTTGCTGCCGCCGAGGCATCCCCCGAAACAAAAGCGATCTATGAACAGATCATGACGCTGACAGGGGTTGGTTCACCCGCATTAATTTACCGACACTACGCCGTCTTTCCTGGGTTCCTAGAATGGGTATGGAGCGTTATCGGGCCGGAACTTGAAAACGGCTATCTGGTTCGTGAAGCGCCAGCCGTCATCGACCGAATGGCACCGATAGAAATACCGAAAATCACGCAACAGAACTTGTCAGAGTGCGGTCTTCGCACCTCCGACACTGAGGTCTTGAGGGCGATATTCGCGACTTACAATCGAATGAATCCTGTGAATTTAGCTTTAAATGATGCCATCCGCCTGATGCTCGGGGACAATTCCAATGCAACGGACGAGACCAAACCGTTGCCGCCAGCAGCATCCGTGCCGCCTGCGACGACGATGAAGCTCCCCGCCCCGGTCAAGCTCGACGAGATGGATCGGGACTTACAAGATACGATCTTGGATATCAGCAGGGCCATTCCAAACGTTAACGGCATCGTGATTCCCACGCTATATCGCCACATGGCAATTTGGCCTGATCTGATGCGTCAGACAGCACCTGCAATTGCGGCGGCGATCGCATCCGGTGCGGTTAATGTGCAGATGGAACGAACCAAAGATGCCATCGCGCCACTCACCCATGAAGTTGTCGGGCGTGCACGAGCTCGAGATTTGGGTCCCGCCCCCATTGCGGACCCCGCGAAGATGGTTAGAACTCTGGACAGCTTTTTGATTACCATCCCTCAATTGATCGTCGTCGGGAATGCACTGGAACACTCGTTAAAGAAAGAAGTCTAGAAAGCCGCAACCGCACCATCGCTTCTGGGATCGGTTGCCCCCATCAGCACCCCATTTGGTTTTCTAACGATGGCGCCTGCGTGTCCCATAATGGATGTGAACGGTGCCACCATATCGACGGCATGGCCCGCATTTTCCAATGCTTCTACTGTGGTTTGATCAAATCGATCTTCTAACTTCAGCGTTGTGCTGTCTTCGCCCCACGTGCGACCCAATAACCACCTGGGGGCCATCACTGCCTGTTGTAGCGGCTGGCCAAACATCACATGCCGAGAATACACTGCCGCCTGGGTTTGAGGCTGCCCCTCGCCCCCCATATTCCCATAGGTCATAACGCTGCCGTCATTCAAAATGGCCATGGCTGGGTTCAGTGTATGGAATGGTCGTTTGCCGGGCGCCAAAACGTTTGGATGGCTCTCGTCCAATGTAAAGCCATGCCCGCGATTCTGAAAAAGCACGCCCGTTTCCGGCGCGACGACCCCCGATCCATATTCCCAAAAAATACTTTGGATGAAGGATACCGCTTGTCCATCTTTGTCCACCGCGCCCATCCATATGGTATCGCCGGGTTTAGCAATATGTGGCCATGGCAGGGCTTGGCTGGAATTAATTGCTGCGGCTTCTGCATCCAAGAACGCATCATCAAGCCAATCCCGAACATCCACGTTCATGAATTTGGGGTCAGTCAGTTCCGCGTTACGTAAAATAAACGCGCGCTTGGTTGCTTCGACCAAGCCATGCAAATGATCGAAGCCCTCGGCCTCGGCGCATTTCAAACGATCAAACAACGCCAAAATCATCAAAGAGCTCACGCCCTGCGTCGGTGGCGTCATATTATACAAATGACCTGAGGATACCTTGGCTGACAGTGGCTCAACAATCTGTGCCTGGTATTTTTCAAAATCCAACAAACGTAGCGGACTGCCAACGCGTTCCAATGCCGTTGCGTTAGTTTGCGCGATATCACCGCGATAAAAATCGTCCAGCCCCACATCTGCCAAGTGTACCAAGGTTTCGCCTAGTTTCGATTGGATCAAAACATCACCCGCGGATGGCACGGCCCTATCGAATAAATAGGTTTCGGCAAACCCAGGCACGTCGATCAGTTCCGAGAGCTTTTCGCGGGTCAGGTCGACCTGACCTTGGGTCACCGGGATACCTTGCTTTGCAAAACCGATGGCATCTTCTAAAAGTCGCGACAATGGGAGTCGCCCTTGCCCGACCTCTAGCGCTTTTGCCCAACCGCCAATTGTCCCACCGACCGTGAGTGCAGCGTTGGGTCCCCGAGCGGGAACACCCTCCAGCCCCAGATCATTGTAATATCCCGGCGTCGCCAAGCCTGCACTCTGACCACTCGCATCAATACCCACAGGTGCCTGGCCGTCTCTCGAAATTAGCCAAAACCCGTCGCCGCCAACCGCATTCATGTGCGGATACACAACCGCGATGGCAGCAGCAGCGGCCACCATCGCCTCGACCGCATTACCGCCGTCCTGAAGGACACGCAGTCCCGTCTGCGCCGCCAAATGATGGGGCGCCGTGATCATTCCGTTCATTGAGGATGGTGTGTTGAGCATGAAATCACCTAGAAATTCAAAATATTGTGCCGGTGTTTTAGCGAAATGACTGCCCGATCACAATCTCGCGGAAAAAATCAAAGCTTTACCCTGATGACATGGTCATTACATTCTCTATAACTTAAGTTATAGGGGTGGTTGGCGATGACATTTTCTGCGGTGGCTCGGTGCAAAGAAACAGGGATGATGGGTGTCGTCGTGACATCATCCAGTCCTGCGGTGGCCGCGCGTTGTGCTTTTGCAGAAGCAGGTGTCGGTGCCGTCTCGACGCAAAACATCACAGACCCATCATTGGGTCCACGTGCGCTAAAATTGATCAATGCGAACGCCGATGCATTGGAAGCAATAGAAACGCTGCAGCATAGCGCGCCTGACATGGAATTCAGACAGATTTTGCTAATCGATAAGCACGGCGATACTGCATGTCATACGGGGTCTGGCGCATTAGGCCTCTGGGCTGAAAACGCTGGCAAGAACATAGCAGCCGCAGGCAATTTGTTGGGCGATGTGGGCGTCCCACGCGCCATGGTCGCAAAATTCGAGGAGTCTGAGAATACTGGCGAGCATCTTGCGGATCGGTTGATGGATGTCCTGCAAGCTGGGCTTGATGCTGGCGGTGAAGCAGGACCGCTACGTTCGGCAGGCATTATGGTTGTTGACCGACTGTCCTGGCCACTGGTCGACCTGCGGATCGATTGGACAGAAGGCGCACCGATCAGCGAACTCGCCGATTTATGGGCGATCTACAAACCACAAATGGATGACTATGTCACACGTGCCATTGCACCGGGTGATGCACCCAGTTATGGCGTACCAGGCGACGAGTAGACTTTTCAATCCTTGATAATAATCGGCTCTGGAGCCGCTTTTCCTAAAATCATATCAGACGCTTTTTCCGCAATCATGATTGTCGGGGCGTTTAGGTTTGCTGACGGAATCATCGGCATAATTGACGCATCAACCACGCGCAAACCATCCACCCCACGAACACGCAACTGGTCATCGACAACTGCGGCGGGATCCGTATCCGGCCCCATCTTACAACTGCCGCAGGGATGAAACGTCGTTGTGCCCCTTTCTTTGGCAACTTGCATCAAATCTTCATCTGATTGCACATCAGCACCGGGGTACACCTCGTGATCAAAATATTTTTGCAAAGGTTTCGTTTGCAACAGACTTCGGGCCAGTTTCATGCCAGACAGTATAACCTTTTGGTCCATCGGGTTTTCCAAGTATCTTGGGTTGATGATCGGCTTTTCAAACGGGTCAGCGGACGCGGCGCGCACATAACCGCTGCTCTCAGGCCGTTGCTGCCAAGCCGCAATTGTCATACCTGGGAAGTCATCCAACTCGGATTGAACGCCTTCTTTGTAGCTCGCAGGTGTAAAGGTCATCTGTAAATCACTGATCTCGATATCTGGATTGGACCGCCAAAAGCAATACACCAACGTAGGGCTAAGGCTAAGAATGCCCTTGCGACTGGCCCCCCATTTGATGATTTCTCGAAACAATCGAAATCCTTTAGAGCGTTCGTTAATGCTGTCGGTATTTTTGACCCGAGCGGTGAAGCGTGGCGCGTAATGATCACGCAAGTTCTCACCCACACCTTTGAGCGCGAGTTTAACGTCAATCCCTAGCGATTTCAGAAACTCCGGGTCCCCGACCCCGGAAAGCTGCAAAAGCTGCGGCGAGTTAAAGGCACCACCTGACAAAACAACTTCGCGGCGCGCCCGGACTTCTTCCAATTTTCCACTTCTACCGCCACGCCTGTATGAAACCCCAACGGCACGTTTACCCTGAAACAGGACCTCCGTAGCATGGGCACGGGTGATGACCGTCAGATTATCGTTTGCCATGGCAGGTCGCAGGAACGCCCGCGCCACAGACATCCGTCGCCCGCCCATGATGGTGCGCTGCGAATACGAAACTCCTTCTTGGGATGTCCCGTTGTAATCACTGGTTTTGGGAATACCGACACTCTCGCACCCTTCAATAAAGGCATCGGTAAGCGGATGTGACCAATCGATATCAGTGACAGTCAGCGGCCCACCTCGTCCACGGAATATATCATCACCGGATCCAATGCGATTTTCTGACCTTTTGAAGTACGGCAATACGTCGGCGTACCCCCACCCCAAATTACCACGTTGTGCCCAATTATCGTAATCAAGTCGGTTGCCACGATTATAGATATGGCCGTTGATGGAACTGGATCCGCCAAGTGTCTTACCCCGAGGTTGCTTAATTTTACGCCCGGCCGTCCAATCTGTTGGGACAGTTTCGTACAGCCAGTTAATCGATCCGTCCGAAATGGTTTTGATAAATCCTGCCGGAATATGAATGAACGGATGCCAATCCCTTGGCCCCGCCTCAAGGACACAAACCGTATATTTGCCATCCGCGCTCAATCGATTGGCCAAGACACTGCCCGCCGACCCGGCCCCCACGATCACGTAATCAAATGTGTCCATAAGCTATTCAAACCAGCCCAAGCTACCCACGAATTAGGGGTCTCGTTGAACTTTAGGGCACCGTGACCGCGCGCGAAACACCTGATCAATCAAACATACATACTTCGATATTGCCCGAAGCATGTGCCCGTTTTTGTGGCGTAAAACGGAACGACATAAACAAAGGAAAAAACCATGGATGCAATGTCGCTTTATCTTCCCGTTATTCTTTTAGCGTACTCCGCGTGCTTTCTGGGCTTGATGAGCCCGGGGCCCAATATTTTGGCCGTTATGGGCACATCGATGAGTGTTGATCGCAAAAGCGGGATGGCCCTGGCGATGGGTGTCGCAACGGGTTCTTTTTGCTGGGCTGTCATCACAGCATCGGGTTTGTCAGCGTTGATCATCGCATATGGATCAGCATTGCTTGTGATAAAAATACTCGGTGGTCTCTATTTGCTCTGGCTGGCGTACAAATCATTTCGCTCCGCATTTTCATCGCATGACATTGAAGCCAAGGCTTTGGGCGACGTTGACCATAGTCTACGACACTACTTCGCTCGCGGCTTTATCGTGCAAATGACCAATCCCAAGGCCGCTTTCTCATGGATTGCGATTATCGCCTTGGGCATGGGGACAGGAGCACCCCTATGGGTCGCTGCCGCCATCGTGGCCGGAACCACGTTACTTTCGATTGGGATGCACGCGATTTATGCGATCGCATTTTCAACACCGCCGATGATCCGCACATATGCCAAAGGTCGGCGATGGATACAGGGTGCAATGGGCACGTTCTTCAGCATTGCGGGTATTAAATTGCTGACCACCCGGGTGTCTTAGGACGATTGTCCCTTAGAATGTTCAAGGTTGTCGATCAGACGTTTGTCCAAACCTTTGGATAGAAATGCCCCCATCAATCCTTCTTCGATCTCGATACCCAGCGCTTGATTGATCTTGTTGAACATACCGGCAAAGGCGGCCCGCATGGTCAACTCGACAATCTGTGCATCAGTAAAATGTGTGCGCATTCTTTCGTGTAATTCGTCACGAATGCCCCACGCCCGCTCTGTCACAGCCACCGCATAGTCTCGAATTACAATTTCTTCGTCGCTGAAGCCTATGGGTTCTGGGTCAAGTAGCGAACTGATGATCTCAGCAGACAGCCCTTCCTCTGCAAGTTTGGGCGAATGATGAACCACGCAATAGGTGCATTTGTTGGCAGCACTGGCCGCTGTGATGGCGATTTCCACTTGTCGTCGCGTCAAGTTCTCGCTCTCGCGAAAGGCCATCACCAATTCAAAAATCTTAGAGACCACCGCTGGAGAATGCGCATAAACAGGAATTTGATTCGAAAACTCTTCGAAGTCCGTCATCAATTCCTGAAATCTGCCCACAAAATCAGGCGGCATATCGTTAGCTGATAAGTTCGGCACCCGTGCCATATCAAACTCACTTTCTTAACTCTTAGCCAAAGAGAAAAACCTCTGGCGTACATTCACACATATCAGTTTCTGGTTTGCATGGGACCGGTATCTTGGTGTTCAAATTTCAGTTTGCACAAAAGAATGAATTAAGCGCTCAACCCGCCCAACAATCCGCCCTGGATCAACAACACGCCCAGCCAGTGCCCAGAATCGATAATGGTTAGTGACCATTTCTGACCCTGGAACCGATGATTCACGATCATTGTTGATGTGATAAAACCAGCCCACACGAACCCCGCCGTAATCAAACCCGCACGAACATCTGATATCGCCATATGCCACATCACGCCCGCCATAGTCAGTGCCAGTATCGCCTGACAAAGGAATGCAGTGATCATGGTTGATACCGCGGGTTTGGTTTCAGCCTCAGATAGGTTTGCGGCCCGCATCCATGCCTTGCCCAAAACGCCATACCAGGCGGCACCGAATACGAAACCACCGATTGTCGAGGCGCCAATGGCCATCGGGCCGAATATACCGAACATCTCTCCCCTCCTCTAATCCCTATTAGAGCGAATGGTATCTGGCAGAAATTTAGGCGGGCGGATTGACAATCTCGGTCTCGAAGTTCGCAGGCGATACAATCTCAAGGACTTCGAAATCATCTGAGCACGCAATTTCACGGTGACGAATACCAGGGCGTTGATGCACCACATCGCCTTTTTCAATACGGTGAATGCCCTCGCCTTCGTATTCGAACTCCGCCCAACCGTTTAAGACCATCACGAACTGAAAATTACAGTGATGAACGTGCCATTCCTGCACGGCGTCAGCTTCTTTTTTGCCATTGGCGCGGATCACGTGCGCGACATAATCACCGTTTGTTGCATCTTTGATACCTAAATCCCTGTAATCGAAAATTTCACGAAGTCCCGGCGTCCACTCAGCGTCAGCAGTACGGTTATGCGTAAACTTCCAATCTTTCGTCATGGATGATTCCTTTACTATTGGGGGTCGGGCAGTATAGGAGAGATCAATCCCTCCTCGCAGGCTTTGATTTGCAACGCCAGGAATTTTGAGAATATACGGCACTGCGCCAAGCTTCCCGCCGTAAACCAAAGCCCTGTCTGTGCTGTTCGTCGCCACATATTCTGAAGCTCACCATCATCACCGAACCCCCATACCGGGCCGATGCGGTCGGCCACGTCATCACCCAAAAATGCGCGCGCCGTATCTTGTTGGTTCTTATATCCCGTCGCCGTGACAATCAGATCGGCAGGCTTGGCCGTGCCGTCTTTCATCTGGGCGCCATCAGGGCCAAATGTCGCGATATCATCGAAATGAATTAATTTAATCTCGCCGTCAGCGATCAGATCAGAACAGCCGACATTAAAATAATAACCGCCACCCCGCTGCAGATAACTCATTTGAAAACCGCAGTCATCGACCCCGTTGTTGAGCTTAAACCCCTTGGCCCGCAGACCATCTAATAATGGCTTATCGACTTTTGTCGTGTGCTTTGCGGTCCGTTGATACCCTTGCTTCAACACCGGGAACGGAAACGACGTTGCCAATAGATCGCAATCTTCTGTGGGTGGACCCTCTGCATAGATCGTATACACGCGCTGGGCTTCGGCCAGGCTGACGATATGCGTGGAGCTTCGCTGAACCATTGTCACATCGGCCCCACAGGCGTGTAAATCTTGCGCCACATCGTGCGCACTATTCCCTGTGCCGATGACCAATGCCTTTTTACCCGACCATTCGTGACCCTCTGTGTACTCGCCGGAATGCAGGACTGTACCGCTGAAATTGTCCAAGCCTGGCAGTTTAGGTTTGATCGGGATGGCACTGACACCTGTGGCCATCACGATGTGACGCGGTTTCATTTCGCGGGTCGAACCATCTGCGAGCGTCAGAACCACATTCCAGCTCATGGCCTCGTCGTCGTAGGTGCCGGACGTCAACGATGTGCCCGCCCAGTAATTCAATTCCAAGGCCTCGACATAAATCTCAAACCAATTGGCGAGCATGTCTTTTGGAATATAGACCGGCCATGTCGGTGGGAACGGCATATATGGCAGATGATTAACGTGCACTTCATTGTGTAACGTCAACGAGTGATAGCGTTTGCGCCAATTATCCCCGATGCGCGCGTGGCTATCGACCGTCAGCGTGTCCACGCCCAGATGGGTCAGCCGCGCAGCAATACCAAGTCCTGCCTGCCCGCCACCGACAACCAAAACTGCCGGATCGCGGTCTTCATAAGCGCGCTGCTTATTCCGATAATCCAACCAATTGTCGCCGCCAAATTCGCGATTGAATGCGTCCCCACCGGTGCGCGCTTTGCCGAAGCGTTCGGCATGGCCGTCAATTTCTTGCAGGGTGGTCGACAGGGTCCAAGCCCGCCATTCACCATCAGCCTCCTGAACCAGGCGCATGGCTCCTGCGCCAGTGCCAACAGAAGTACGAAATCTAAAAATAGCCTCAATACAATTTGTGCCGGCGCGCGTCACAAAACGGGGCGGCGTGCGATCACGATCAATCTCAAATCCGCCAGGTTTCACGTCTTTACCCAGGTCAATGATCTGACTGGCAATCTCACCCCGCCCGCTGACGGAGCCCGTATGCCAAGTCATGGCCAAGATATCGCGCCAATGGGCGTCTTCGCCCAGCAGTTCCGAGACACCATCCTGGTCGCCCGATTGGACCTGAACGTCGAAACGTCCCATCCAACGGGAGGCGATTTCGAGACAGTCTTCAGCAGTTAACGCAGGCAGATCATCTTTCGGCATGAGGGTATTACCTAAAACAAAGCACAGGAATCAAAGATACTTTTTCAGCGCGTCTCTCACTTGGGAGTTCAGGCCATCGCGCTGCAACGCAAAGGCGACGTTGGCCTCAACAAAACCTGCCTTATCGCCACAGTCAAAGCGTGTACCTTGGAACCGTAAGCCATGGAAAGGCACATCCGCCATCGTTGCAGCAATAGCGTCAGTCAGTTGGATTTCGTTACCCGCACCCTTTTCTTGGCGATCGAGAACGTTAAACACTTCGGGTTGCAAAATATATCGACCGATGATCGATAACGTGGACGGTGCATCGGCGGGATCAGGTTTTTCAACAAGACCACTGGCCCGCGCCAACGTGCCATTGTCTTCGGTCACATCCAGAATCCCATAGCGATTGGTTTGTTCACGTGGCACATCTACGACCGCTGCCATGTTTCCACCGATATCTTTATACGCATCGATCATTTGCGCGAGGCATCCGCGTTCCGCCATAACCAGATCGTCAGGCAGGATAACGGCAAACGGTTCATCTTGAATCACCTGCTTGGCGCACCAAACTGCATGCCCCAAACCCAAGGGTGCTTGTTGACGGACCACCGCCAAATCGCCAGGCGCAGGCATTAAGTCCCTGACCAATTGTAATTCAGCCTCTTTGCCACGCGCTTCGAGGGTGGTTTCCAATTCAACCGCGTAATCAAAATGATCTTCAAGTATGGATTTGCCACGGCCCGTGACAAATACAATCTCGGTGATACCAGCTTCCCAGGCTTCTTCGACCGCATATTGGATCAGCGGCTTATCGACAATGGGCAACATTTCCTTGGCCATCACCTTGGTCGCAGGCAAAAACCGTGTGCCCAATCCCGCAACGGGTAGAACAACTTTTTTGATGTCTCCGCTCATCGTTTCTTTGTTTCCATTTTTGATTGAGACTCTGTTATCAAGGTACGCGAGCGCATTAAGTGCTGCAACCTGATCACGCGGACTTTTTGGCCGTTACTATGGTCCCGCCCTGGACCATTGGCATTGCGAACGAGTCGCGAATAAAGTCGCCCAAGGGTTCTACCTCGGACGTGATCATGGACGAAAGTTCTGATGGGGTGACACGTTGAAAATGCCTTGGTAAGTGTTGATCTAAATCGAAAACAACGCGTTGACGATGTATTTCGGCAATTCCAGCATGTAGTACAGAAATGGAAATGACGCTAACGTCATGACAATAATCATCAACTGCTGGCTTCGGCTATAACGCCAAATGAAGCCAAAGATACCCTTTTCCATAAGGAAAGCCCCCGAAACACACTTTATAATTGGAGGCACCCCTGCCTCGCGTTTGATGTACATTAACAGCACACACGCCAAACAAGCACCAAAAACTGTTGTCACACAACGACACAGTTTCGCGAGTAATAGTTTACTCGAACTTAGGGATTTAAGGTTGTTTCGCGTTTCGCCGCAATGGGCCTACTGACCAAGGGCCAGACGACAACCAATGTCAGCAAAAGCAACAAGATTTCGAGGACGTAGACTGCAATATAGGCCGTGGCGAGGCTATCCATCCCGCCCAATTGCACATCGATCAAGAGATCGCGAATGATACCACCGATGACGATACCTATTCCAGCCGTAGTGGCCTGCACTGCACCCCAGGCCCCAAGTGCCAGTCCTGCTTGTTCAGGCGGTGCGCTCCGCATGGCTGAGGTCAACGTCCCATGACTGAATAGTCCAGCACCAAAACCTATAAACAATGTTCCTGCAACAAGTATAATATTGGACTGAAGCGGTGCAGCAATAATCACGGCAGCAAATGCAGGCAGTCCTACAAAAGCGCCATACCCTGACATGTTAAGGGGATCCATGCCGCGGCCGAGCATATTAGACGATAACGCCAGACCAATGATACCGCCAGTCGCCAGCACCGCCGTTAAACGTGTCGTGTCTGATACACTTAAACTCAGCACCTGCCCGCCGTAGGGCTCCAACAACACGTCGGCCATACCAAACCCTGCGGTTCCCAAACCAATAGCGATAAGTTGGCGCAAAGCACCAGGCCGATTGATGAACTTTCCCCACATTTTAATAAATGGTGTGTCATCCGGCGTTTGTTGCGCTCGGATTCTGTCACGTGGTTCTTGTTTCCATAGCGCAATTATGTTCAGAACGATTGTGACAACTGCTGCACCTTGAATAACACGAATCAGCTTCCCAGCGTTGAAGTCTTCTAATAGCGCCCCAAAAACCAACGCACTGACTATCATACCAACCATCAGCATGATGTACATGAGGCCGACCACCTTGGGCTGGGATTCCGGCGGCGCTAAATCAGTCGCCAAGGCAAGCCCCACCGTTTGCACCATGTGTACACCCGCGCCGACCAACAGAAACGCAATAGCGGCACCTGTTATACCGACCCAAGCCGGCGCATCAGCGGACTCGCCCCACCCTGCCAAAACCAACAACGCAAACGGCATGACGGCAAAGCCGCCAAATTGGAGCATCGTCCCTTTCCAAATAAAGGGCACACGCCGCCAACCCAACGCCGAAATATGCACATCTGAACGATATCCAACAAATGCGCGAAATGGTGCGAACAAAACAGGGAGCGTGATCATAAGGGCAACCAATGATGCTGGCACACCCAGTTCGACGATCATGACACGATTCAACGTGCCCACGAGCAGTACAAGCGCCATACCAACGGATACTTGGAATAATGATAATCTGAGAAGACGAGACAGGGGTAATTCAGCGGATGCCACATCCGCAAAAGGCATATACTTAGGCCCGAGGCCTGCGATGCTTCTGACAGCTGTATCTTTGAATACGCCCACTAAAAAATGCCCTCGATTTCAGGAGGGATTGACGGTTCTCGCAAGCCGAAACCGGCGATTAAATAAAACCGGGAACTGAACACGGCCCACCTGAAAAAAGAATCATTTGGCGCACATAAAAAGTCATAAAGCGAACATGGGCCGAAGAAGAAAATTTCTTCCTCGGCCAACATGCTCAATCAACTAAACAATCAAGATTAGTTGGTCGCAACCATCGATATAACAAGCCCGTTGGCTGATCCAGCGAGCCAAATTTTGACATTCGCCTTCTTAACCAGAACTGTTGCCCCGATGGCTGCAGGTTATTGACCGACTTGTGTTAAGTAGGTCGCAACCTGCGGGTAGTACGTGAGAACGCCCACGTGAACCGCGAGCGATCCGACGGCGACAGCACCCAAGAAAAGTGGGATACCAACCGTTGGTTTCACAACCAACCACATTTTTGCGTTATTCATAACTTAATACTCCTCACCCAAGCCACGGCGTATAAATCGCCGCCAGAATGTGCGCTAGAAGTGCGATGAAACCAAAGACACGTGTGCCATCGATGACATACTTATGTACTTCTTCCGCTTCGGAGACGGTAAGACCTGTCGGCCATACCTTTTCAGGATCGTAATGCATTGCGCCTAATCCTCCGGACAGTTTAAACAACCCACACGCACGTAATTGTGCAGCGTTTAATGGCGATCGGACCACGCGGATTTAGGCCACGCTAATAAAATCCTATATCGTCATACCAATATGCTCCCAAAAATATGGCAATATGTCTAGTTTAATTTACACTTTTTTGTTTAGTTTTGATTGACATCAAGTATCTTCGTTTAACCCATTGAAAATATATAATTTAAACATTTTTGATTAAATGACCAACTGACAAGAAAACCCGGATTGCCGCAATTATCCGTGAAAAAACTCCCGGTTCAGCAAATTATTTTGCAAAATGTCTAATTTTATGAGCATAGTATTGTTGTATATTTATTGACATATTTTGCTATTTTTAGTGTCCGGGCGATCCACTATTTAACGCCCAACGTACAAGTCTTCGAGGAGGACAATATGACCACAATTATTACACGTTTATATTCTTCACATGATGATGCATTAAAAGCTTCCGAAGCGGTTAAAGCTGCGAAAATTTCTCGAAGCACGATGGAGATCGTTTCAGGCACGTCAGATATGGCAGCCGCAAAATCTGAAATCGCTGCATTGGGTGTATATCCAAGTGCTGCCTCCACTTATGCGACCAAAGTGGTAAGCGGCCACGCATTGCTCGTTGTTCATGCGGGCTTCCGAGAAGTTTACAGAACAAAGAACGCTTTGAAAGCCTCAGGGGCTATTGATGCGGGCGTTGCACATACAGAACTTTTTGTGAGCGATGCGACAAAACCGCGCGAAGCGCCGACACGTTATCTGCCAGAGCTATTTAATTTCACCGTATTCACTGGCGACCATCTTCCGTACCAAGGGAAGACGTGGCTTCCGTTCCATCAATTTTTCCGTTTTCCCCTCCTTTCGAAGCGTGAACCACGCGGCGGAGTCCTGACAAATAAACTGTTTTCCAAGGTGTTTGGAATGCCGATGATCATTAAATATCGGGAATCGTAAACTCAGATTCGCTCATTTTAGCGTTACCTAACAAAGCCCCGCTTATGCGGGGCTTTTTATTTCTGCCGATTCGCGGAAATCATTTTGACAGAGCACCACTTCCGCCTACTCTTTTCTCAGGTCTTAATAATCGAAAGGAGGTGATCCAATGTCGAGTGATTTTGGTGTAACGCAAACAAGCCAGAGTGGCGGGATTGGATTGGGGAGCAACCTTCACTAGCCAGTCTGACGCACTAAATATATTTTGGCTGTTTCGTTACACAGTCACGAGAGAGGGGGGCTTTAGCCTCCCTCTTTTTTCATGCCGTCACGCTTTCGCTTGGTCGGCCAATACAGAGATATGGATTTCGGCGCAATCGATGACATCGAAATTTGTCGCCTTCCCATTAAAGGCCAAAAAAAGGTCCGTCCCCGCTAGCAGCACAGCCTCTGCCCCTTGCTCTTCGCACATCTGTGCGCCTACACGAATAAACGTGTCTTTATGCTTTGCCGTGGCATCACCTTGTGTCGCCATTTCAACATAGTCATTGTGGACATTGTCTAGGTCTTCACCTTTTGGGACGACAATTTCCACGGACGGCAACCCACCATAAAATCCTGTCTGCATTACCGTCTTGGTGCCCAACAGGCCGACACGAGATAAGCCACGTTTCTGAATTTCATCATGCACTGTCGTAATTAGATTGATCACGGGCAGTGGGGATTTCTCAATGACACGCTCTATACAAAAGTGTCCGGCAATTGATGTGACGGCGACACACTCGGCACCCGCAGCGACCAACCGATCAATGAGGCGGAGGAATATTTTTGTTTCGGTGTCTTGGTCATTCGCCGCCAGGTGCTCTATCAGCGTCGGCGAGTCCGCGTGTGCCATCGTCAGATCAAGGTCATGGCCCGTTCCCGCCAACGCCTTGATCAATCCGCGATAATAGTAATCCGTCGCTGCGGGACCGATGCCCCCGCAGCAAGAACCGCTGCAAAGTTCATCACAACTTTAAGGGAGGCAAGTTTATCGGCAGCACCAATACAGCGCACACGCAATCTTGTATTCAGAACAATCGAGAATAACCCATAAGGTGTTCAACCGCTCATCAGAGCAATCCATAGAACATCCGCGCGGACGTGGCGAACAAGAAGATCGCGAACGCGAATTTCAACGCCTTCGGAGATAGGTAATGCGCCAATCGAACACCAAGCGGCGCCGTCATGCTGGTGAACGGTGCAATCAACAAAAGGCCAAGCAAATTCACATGACCAATACTGGCCTGGGGAAGTGCCGGAATTCCCCAACCTGAAATCACAAAGCCAATCGCTGCCGGCACTGCGACAATCAAGCCTATTGCTGCCGACGTGCCGACGGCGCGATGCACGGGATATCCAAAGGCATTGAAATACGGCACACCCAGCGTGCCGCCGCCGATCCCCATCATCGCGGAGACGCCACCGATATTGAATGCGGAAAACCGGCCGAGCCATTTTCCAGGCAGCCCGACACGGATTTTAAAATCAGCCGGCGTGAATGCCATATAGAGTGCTACCAGCAACGCAATGACCGCAAAAATGGCGCTCAACACAGGACCATCGACGGCGCTGGCAATCATTGTGCCCAGCACAGATCCGCCCCCAATAAAAATCGCCCACGATTTCAATAACTCTGTATCAACTGCGCCCCGTCGATGATGAGAGCGCGCGGACACGATCGATGTCACAACAATACTGGCGAGAGACGTCCCCACAGACACATGCATTCGCACCGAGTCTTCAATATCCAAAAACCCAAGGAGCGAATAAAGAACGGGCACCACGATGATTCCGCCACCGACACCCAACAACCCAGCCAATACGCCTGCGATAGCTCCCGTGAGCACAAGGACGCCGAACAGCGGCAAAAGTGCCATGACTGATTCTGCTGAAAATGCCTCAAGCATCCCGAAGTCCCCTCACGTTGATATTTTCCGGAACGTCTCTCATCGTCAGGAATATGTCGAGGCGAAATCTAGGCAATTCATTTGTGCCAGAGATGAGAGGCAGCTTACCTATGTGGATTGTCCTGATACTTTTGATAAGCGAGCGCCGACAACGCCAGATCGCCAAGGGCGTGCCCCCGGAATACAAAAGCGGTCCGATCTTCACCATTTGAACGCGCAGTCACCTTGCCCGTGATCAACTCTGATAAATCACCATCAACATCATTCGGGTTGGCCAACTTGTTCCGCAACGTTTCTTCTTGGATCAGATCGTCGATGATCACCCGATCAAGTTTGGCAAAGCTTTCGGTATGCCAAGGCAATCCCAGATCGACACTGGATAGGAAACATCCGGGTGACAGCCAATCGGCATCCAAGAACGCCCCCGTCACACCGGTGTGCGTCACCGATGTCACGATCAGATCGACCTCTTGAACGGCGTCTTGTACGGTTTCAGTAGCGCGCGCATCCAAACCCAACTCCCGCCCTAAATCGCACAAAATATCGATGTTCTTTTGACCGCGGCCAAAGACGTTGATCCGTTCCAATGGGAACATTTGGGCAAAGAGTTTCAAATGGCTTTGCGCTTGCAATCCTGTACCGACAAACCCGATGGATGTTGCGTTTGGCTTGGCCATATATTTGGCTGCGGCGGCACTCAAGCCCGCCGTCCGGATCGCCGTGATCCAGTTGCCATCTATAGTCCCCAATGGTACTCCCGTGACCCCGTGCAAAAGCGTCACCAGGCTGTTGATTTGCAGCAAACCGGCTTCTAGGTTTTCCTCATTCAACACCAAGGATTTTGTCGCCACAATCGGCGGCTCATCCATGACGCCGAGCGTCGCCATAATGTAGCGGCTATCGGGGGGATCGATGACGGCCTTCGGCGCGGCCCAAACTGTCCCAGCCTCAGCACCCCGGATCGCGTGCTCAATCATCGCAATGATATCATGGGCCTTGATATTGAACCCGTTCAAATCCGCTTCAGATATGTGTGGAATTGAGTGCATTGATGTCATTCGGCTCCTCCTCGATGAGGTTAGTATGTAGGGGTGGGAAAAGTCCACAAGCAGTCCTAGCCTATTCGGCTAAAATCTTTTCTTCTGGGGATTAATTCCTCTGCTATGCGCAGCGAGGATAGGATTTGTCGTTTCGGGCTTCGCCCTCACGTCCACTGCGAGAGCTTCAACGCCCGGTTCCGGGACGAGCTACTGAATGGAGAGATATTCTACAGCCTCAAAGAAGCACAGATCGTCATTGAGCAATGGCGGCGACACTACAACACGAAGCGGCCACACTCAGCTTTAGGATACAGACCGCCAGCACCAGAAAGCATCATCCCCTTGAAGGAAAAGCGGATGATGCACTAACATTCAAACTGGACCAGTCAACGGGGGCAGGTCACTAGAATTTGGTTTAGAACACACAAAATTTCATCGTAGCAAGAATTACTATCGAACTGCGCTAGCTGCTGCCAGATTAAAAGAGGACAGTGCATCTTTCTCCGAAACTGATTTGAATGGGATCACGGACGATATCAGTGGGAAGATCATTCGACTTCACGGCTATGCTTCGCTGGGAGAGTCAATAAAGGCAAAGGGTATATATGAAGAAGTTAAAAGAGATCCCCATCCCAATGTGGTAGTTTTCGCTGAGGAGGTGGCACGGAGATTTGGCTTAAATGACCAAGCTCCTAGTTATGATGAAAACTGGCAGACCGTAGCATAGATCTTATTGTTGCTATGGCAGCTTAGATGATCGTGACCGATCAATCCTCAGGACAACAAAATTCGGCTGCCGTTACTGTTTAGGCCTTTATCTTTACCTAGGGCCGAGAGCTGACCTAAATTTCGATTCCTGTGACCAATCACCTCAAGGCCTATGCATCCTAGAGCATCTTGTCGCACCACAAAGAATTCGAGCAGCCACTCCCTCAGAAATCATAGTGTCTTCGACGTCGGTCCCGTCTAAACTTAATCTTACGCAGTTGCGACAAAAAAATTACATGGGTTGGTTCCATACGTACCTGGCGTGCATCCCCATTTCACCTCCTCGAGGATCAGCCGGTGGGCAACAGTTATAAGCTCTTTCAACCGCTTGCGTTGCGCACTTTCCTAGTGCTCGCTCTTCTTCGCAGAGAGTCCGAAATTTCTCAGGCGTGCAGAAACCGTTATTATTGATTTCGCTTGCTTCCAATATGCTTCCACATTTTTTCCAAGCGCTCATGGCCCGAACATCAAAAAGCCCCTAACCTATTGGGTTAAGGGTTTTTTTATGGTTGCGGGGACTGGATTTGTTCAAGGTCCTACTTTGCGGCGTCGGGTCAAAGTCGCCGTAAGGATAGGATGTGAACCTATGACCTGAAGGTCAAAAATTAATCTTCCTCCTCGTATTCCCTGACACGATACTCAGTTCAACATCTTCGGTAAGGAAAATACTAAACGCATACAGGGCATTAAGTAGATTTAAGCATACCTGACCACTTGCATCTGAAAGTATGGGGAAGTCCAAAATGTAAGGAGAGGACAAACGACCATGACCAAAGGAGGCGAAACGAGCCAAAATGCGAACGCACCGACCATGCTTCAGCCTGACACACCTCTCCAAAATGTTCTATTGGCGTCATACCTTTCGGCGCGCGCGGATTGAGCCTGGAGCGGGCAGTTTTAGTTGCACATGAGCACAGGACGGATCTTCACATTTTTTACATGTGATCAACGACGGCCTTCCCGTTGAAATCCAGACCCAAGTGCGGGGGGACGCCATGACGAAAATGGAAAAGGCGCTGACGTTACTCACCAGGAGCAAGACATAGTCGAACGGTTTCCCATGTAGCTGCTTAACTTGAACCCGCCCTCAAGCGCAAAGGTAAATTCCTTTTGGTAGATTTTGAGTGCTATTCCAATCGTCGCAGAATAGCGATCTTTAGGATGTTCGAATTGCGAAGCGACTCTAAAACTTCATTGCCTGATCGAAAATATGCAGGTTAGCGCTGCAACCTCGATTGGCAACAATTGGCTTTGAGAAGCATATATCCTGAGGATTACAAGACGAATTAACCCTTTATGTCTGTAAACAGAACAGTCAGCCCCCGCAGGCTCAGCAATGTTTCCGCTCTTTCTGTACAATTCCATCAGCGAAACATCTTCTTATTTTCATTCGATAGTAAAATTCTTTTGCGCATCTTTGTGTTTTGACGCTTTCATCCTATTTCACACCGTCTCCAGCCAGGAGGATATAAGTGGAACACCCAGCATTACCTCCACGCATAGCGCAATTAACCATAGTTTTCTGGCGTCGTTGCGCCCGGCTCTGGAGTTAAATAAACGGTATATCCATCGCTTGTTTCCGCTATACCCGTATCCATATTCTCTGGGGCCGGATCAAAATTCATATACATCACATCATCGTCAGATGACATTGAGGACGTTTCGTTTTCTTCAATCAATAAGCCAATGAGATTAAGGATATCATCATCCATTGGGTCATTAATCCCAAGAAGTTGCTCAAGGCTGTCATCAGTTGTCAAATCATTTGGTGAGCCGACTATAACGTGATCTAATGATAATGGGTCAACTAGTGTCGTTTCTGCATAGACTATAAGGTTATCTTCTGCTCCAACGCTATATAAGAAATTAGTAATTGAGGCATCAGACGTTTCATCTGTCGGGCTATAAGACTGAATTATAGCTTCTATTTCAGCCAACGCGCCATCAGTCCCGTGTGAGAGACTAGAACCAGTGATATCTTCTTGAACTATACCAGGGTCAGATGAAAGAGTAATTGGCTCTAGAAGAGAACTTCCGGTCAGCGTGTAGTCTCCCTCATCGTCAATGTTCACCAAAACTTGACTGCTAATCTCATCCGCCACATTCACAGCAAGAGATGGCTGCCCTTCAATCACCAATGCAGAACTAGGCACTGGATTAGTTCCAAGGTCAGTCAAGCCAAGCGACGGATCCTGATCCAATAATATCAAATGAGCAGGTTCAGGTAGTTCACTCGCAGGACCAGTGGCCTGCTCAAAGGTTAATTCTTCATCCCACTGCTTATAAGAAAAAATCTCACCGTCAAAATAATCAGGACTATCACCTT
>Ga0181557_1000720_pt1 | contig 40300 bp, 27 predicted proteins | sample 011ome_23_FD_148632 | JGI IMG/M metagenome (GOLD analysis project Ga0181557, IMG submission 148632) | Coastal salt marsh microbial communities from the Groves Creek Marsh, Skidaway Island, Georgia - 011506CT metaG (spades assembly) | ecosystem: Environmental > Aquatic > Marine > Intertidal zone...
CTGTGGCGGTGGCATTCAAGGTTTCCGAGGACGGAGAAAAAGTCGAAGTGGATATCTTCGCGAGGTCTTCGAGGAAGAAAGAAGTAGTAGCGGTAGCGGCAGTAGAGGAAGCGGACGATGTAAAATAATAGCGTTATCATTCGATATATAAATACGCTCACGTGTGTGTGTGTGTTATTAATATGTGCAATAAAGTACAAAAGAGATACTAAAGCGTGCTATAACATGCGTGACTACGATTTTTTCTTTTCTATGGTTCCATCGCTTCTCACGAGCAAATCGGGGTGATGCTTGGCGAAAACCTTCGGGTGCGAGCGAGCTAGAGATTTGAACGCGTTTTCGCCGTACGCATTGATTATTCGGTTTTCGTTGCTCGTTTCTGATCGTTCCTCTATCGCGGTTGAAAATCCTTTCTTTGTAATTTCACCGTCTACTTTTGCCACGAAATCTAATCGCGGGTTCCAGAAATATGGAATCGACAACCTCGCTTTGTTCTCGTCGATGCTTTTTGACGTAGGCGACAAGACGCGATGCGGCGTGGCTTTATAATACCCACCAGTCATGATTTGTAACATTTCCCCAATGTTGACGACAAAGTAGCCCTCGATTGGTGTCGCATCAATCCACGCGTCTTTTTCAATTTCGACTTGTAAACCTCCCACATCGTCTTGCAAAAGTATAGACACGAAACTGGTGTCCGTGTGCGGACCGACGCCAAAGGACGATTCGCCGCCATCAATCGCAATCGGATATTTGCAAATCTTCATCTGCATGTTTGGCTGCTCAGCAAACATGTAATCGAAATAGGTCTCTTCCAGCTCGAGTGAAAGCGCGAGATATCTCGTCAGCTGTCGACTAATTGCATCCATTCTATCTATAAACTTTTCCATCGTCTCTTCAAATTCGTTCGATGGGTACTGATTTTTGCCTATCAACCGCTCGTAAAAATGCGTCATGTCTTTGCGCCTCTTCGGCGCGCTATGAACGCCAAACTCGACCTGTTCTCTCGCATCAATTTTTCCCCTCGTATTTTCTAACCCGAGAGATACATATCCTCGAAATTGCGGCGAGTTCGCGTAGTCCATCTTCATCTTCTCTTCCATCGAGAGCGCGAAAAACGATTTCGCCGCCTCGAAAATCGCCTCGTTCTCTTCCTCGCCGAAGAGACTCTTCGGAGGTTTGAGATAGAAAAAGCCGGATTCTGAGCACGCCCGTCGCAAGTCTCTCGCGAACGCTTCTCTACTCTCGCCGCTCGCATCATCATCCGGCATGTCTAACAAAGGAAGATCACGAGCGCTACACTTTTTCTCCGCCGACCAACGTCTTCTGCTTTTCCATCGCGTACTTTCCGACTTCACCATCCCAGACGCCGCCAACGACGACGACGACGACGACGACGGCAACACTCCCATCATCCTCATCAGTAGTATTTATATTAAACTCTCACTTTCACGTTCCTTTTCGCCAAACGATTGTAGCACTCTACGGTTAATTCCATCCCCGGGTTCCCTCCGAGTTCCAGCAGTTTCAACTTTCTCAGCTTGTAGTGTTTCCCAATAGCTTCCACGGTGAGTTTATTATTCCTCAAGGACAACCGTTCGAGATTTTCGCAGTTCTCGAACAGACTCTCCGGAATTACGTCCAAATTATTGTTGCTCAGATCAACTTCTCGTAAGTTTTTCCCCGATTTTTCGAGCGCGACGGCGAGTTTACACGCGCACGGTTTCGTCACCCGTTCGCACTGGATGTCGTTGCACACGATATCTGTGCTGGAATCCAGATGGAGTTTTGTCGCCGTTTCTCCCAAGCGGTTGAGTTCCGCTAAGGATTTTGCCACTCCCAAAGAAGAATACGAACGCACGCAACGAGAAGGATTATATTGAACGATCAGTTTCGACGACTCACGCGCGATCGATCGCAAGAAACGCATCGGTTATGTCCGTCAAATTGTGTGGAAATGGATAAGAGCATTTGCGTCACTTTTTCCCCAACAACTTACTCTCACCCACAAACGCGGGCTTTTAAGAGAGAGAGAGAGAGAGAGAAAAGACAAAACATCGCGATGACGACGACGACGACGTTATTGTTCGGTGGTACTGTTTTCCTTCGAGGCGTACCTTCTGCGTTGACGATGCGACGAGGACGACAGCGAGCGCATTCGTGTTCGTCGTGTTCGTCGGCGGCGTCCAGAGCGGTTTTTCTTCCTTCCAGTTGGCGCGGGAATAACATCAACGCTCGATGCTCGATCGTCGCGCGAAGCGGCGAAAAGTCATCAACTTCTTCCTCGAAAAACGAGAAGAAGAAGACGAAGAAGACGACGAAGAAGAAGAACGAATCCGAAGAGAAGAAGAAGAAAAAGAAGAAGACAAAGAAGAAGAAGTCAAAATCGGATGAAACGACCGAGTTGCTGTTGCAAACGGTGCAAAGCTTAAAACAAGAGATGCAAAAGATGAAACTAGAGATGCGGGCGATGGAACCGGAACGAGAACCGTTGGGTGCACCGAGCGCGACGGAGGTTATGAGCGGCGGCTTCGGCGGCGGAATGAGTAAAAGGAGTAGCGGGATGGCGAAGACGACCGAGCCGTCGTCGTCGATTACGCAAACGACGCAGAAAGAGAAAGACGAGTACTTTAATAAAGTCGCGAACGATCTCTTAACGCCGGCGTTAGGGGAAACGATATCGAATCCGGAGATGATTATCGTCGATGCGGCGAATTGGGCCGGGGATGGGACCAATCGCGGTCACGAGTGGCCTTTACTGAGAAACGGCGACAACGACGTGTATTTGATGACTTTAGCGCACGCGGCGTTGATGGAGAGTGGGTTTTGGTGCGGGGAAGACGACACGGAGGAGATGTATTTTGGAAAGAAGACGGAAGAGGCGGTGGAGTTTTTCCAAGGCGCGAACGGTCCAGGATTAGAAGTCAACGGCATGATCAACACGAAAACGTGGTTAGCGTTGCTCGGGAAAGAGAAATTCGAATGGGGACCGGCGCCCGGGGCAATTTTAGACGAAGACGTCGCCTCGTGTCGCGAAGGTATCGCTCGAAAAGCGTTCGAAGATACGCAAAAGAAATTAAAAGCCGTCGTTGCGAAAGAGGACGAAGACCCGTACGGGGAAGACATCGATTCCGGTCCTCCCGCTGAGGACGATTTCATCGACGTGAAAGGTTCCTCGGGCGACTCGGTCGAATGGCCCATCTTGCGACTCGACGAAGGCGGCTTCACCGTCCACAAAATGCAAGCCATGCTCTCCACCCTCGGATTCAACTGCGGCGAAGACGACTCCGAGTACTGGTTCATGGGTCCCGACACTCAAAACGCCTTACAAACGTTCCAAGCGTCCGAATCGCTCCCGGAAACCGGCGTCGTCGATTTCCAAACCTGGACCAAACTCTTCGACGCGTGCGGCTATACGAACGCAACCATGAAGACGGTCGAGGACGCGTTCGCCATGGTTCCCGAAAACGAGTACAGCGTCGACAGATCGCCAGGGTGTGGGGAAAACGAGAACCAAGGCGTGTGGTTGATTGGAGAGCAGAGGTACGAGAATTGCCAGACGTGAAGATGAAGACGACACATCGAATGCTCATTTTTTAGCTCACGCGCGTTTGTAAGAAAGAAAGAAACAAAAAGCTCGAACAAAAAATCGTCACATTTTGCGCTCTTCTTTCACCGCCACTTTCAGCGAGACACTTTTCCTCTCTCTTTTTTGCTCTCGTCGTCGACTCAAATGCAGTTCCCTCCTCCTCCTCCTCCGTCGTCGTCATCGTCCGACGTTGAAAAGTATCTTCTTTTCTTCGCGCAAAGTCAAAACGGAAAGAATGTCACTTGCGTTGCGCTGAACGACGAGAACGAGAAAGAGAAAGATATCGCGGAGAAGTTGATGCGCGTGATGACTCCTCCTTCTTCATCAAACCCCCCGTTCGTGTTACCGGTGGATTCTGCGCCGAAAGAATCGCTTTTAGCCATCTCGCGATCGTTCGCGGAGAAGGAGCGAAGAGAAGAGAAGGAAAAAAGTGTAGACGAGGAGATGGCGAAGAGCGCGAGACGAACGCTCGAGCGGTTGTTGGCGCGAAAGACGGAGGACGACATGATTCACTACTACGATGATATCGTTGGAAAAAAAATCCCAATCGCATCTGCGAGGAGCGTGAACGTGAACGTGATGCCGAGCAGAGATAATGATGGAGAGAGCAAAAGCGGGTTTACGATTGAAGAGGAAGACGAGGCGACGTTGGCGAGGCGAGAGGACGCGTACGCGTTCTTCGGCGGAGACGCGAATGGTGGTGGAGGTAGGTCTGATTTCGTTCGGGGGAGCACGAGGAATGCGCCGCATTTGCCGGGTGGAATGGACGAAATAGCCGAGAAGACGGAGAAGTTTAGAATGGAGAGGAGGAAAAGAGCGCACAGATTTTGGTTGGAGGAGTACGTAGGCGTTGGAGAAGGAGACGACGGCCATTCGAGTAGGGGATGCGCGCCGCCTGGATTTGAACGGTCCGTCATCTCCGGGCGAGAGAGGCGAGCGACGGATACGATTGATGCTTTTGACGAAGAAAGAGCCTCTGGTGTGCGTGGCGGCGAGATTGCCGCGGCTGCGATGGAAAGAGACCAGGAAATGAAACGGAAAGCGGAAAATGTGGCGAAACGATTAGGTGTGTTGACTTTCGAGGACGTTCTGGAGAACGATTGGATGGAGTATAAGAAAGAGGCGGAAGAAGACGAAGAAGAGGAGGAGGAGGAGGACGAAGAGGAGGAGGAGGAAGAAGAAGGAAGTGGGGAAGATTTAGACGACGATGACGGAGAAGACGACGACCCAATCGAAAGTCTTTTGAGAGAACACGATCAGCAATCGACATCCGTCGCGACGCAACTCGCCAAAGACGTCAAAGAAGAGATGAAAAAAATAGAAAAGTGGGCGATTACGACGCCAATACCTGATGTGGATGCATTTTATCGCTCAACAGTTGGCGATTCACCAGCCAAAACTTTTCCTTTTGAATTGGACGCGTTTCAAAAAGAAGCCATCGCTCGCATCGAACGCGACGAATGCGTCTTCGTCGCCGCGCACACTTCCGCGGGCAAAACCGTCGTTGCGGAGTACGCTTTTGCGCTGGCTCAAAAACGGTGCGCGCGAGCAATCTACACCTCTCCAATCAAAACGATCAGCAACCAAAAGTTTCGCGATTTTACTGACGCAGGATTTGACGTCGGTCTGCTCACCGGCGACGTTAGCGTAAAGCCAGAATCGTCGTGTTTGATTATGACCACGGAAATTCTACGCTCTATGCTTTATCGAGGCGCGGATATCATCAAAGACGTCGAGTGGGTAGTTTTCGACGAAGTCCACTACGTCAACGATCGCGAACGAGGCGTCGTCTGGGAAGAAGTCATCATCATGTTGCCAAAACACGTGGGGATTGTCATGCTTTCCGCCACGGTACCGAACGTTCGCGAATTCGCCGGGTGGGTAGGTAAAACGAAACGGAAAAAAGTTTTCATCACCGGCACGAAGAAAAGACCAGTTCCGCTCGAGCACGAGCTATATTTTGGCGGCGACGATCCCGACAAGGATTTTCATCTCGTCGGCGAAAAAGAACAGTTCCTACCGCTCGGCTACCAAAAAGCTCTGAAAGCGAAAGAGAGGAAAGATATGGGCGTGAAAGCTGCGCTGCTGAAAGATCAAGGTTTGAACAAGCAAGAGGTGAAGAAACCAAACGCAGGTCGAGGAGGTGGGTCCGGCGCTGGCAGCAGAAATCGCACGCAGCAAAGAGAAGGTTTCGTTAAGCAATCCGTGAAAACGACTGGAAGTGGACAATCGACGAAAACAAACACCGGTAAAAATCAATGGGTCGAGCTCATACGCACGTTGGAGAAGAAATTGTTTCTTCCCATGGTTGTGTTTGCGTTTAGTAAACGAAAGTGCGATTTACTCGCGGATGGTATCACGGGCGTAGATTTGACGACGTCAAAAGAAAAGCATGAAACGCACATCTTTTGTGAAAAAGCTCTGTCTCGATTATCCCCGGCTGACCGAACTTTACCGCAAGTCACGAGAGTTCGTGAACTGCTCTCTCGCGGTTTAGGAGTACATCACGCCGGTTTACTTCCAATCGTGAAAGAAATCGTTGAAATGCTTTTCTGTCGCGGTAACGTGAAAGTTTTATTCTCCACGGAAACGTTCGCAATGGGCGTAAACGCCCCTGCGCGATGCGTGTGCTTTGAATCCTTGCGAAAGCACGACGGGCAAGAGTTTCGTTTCTTGTTGCCTGGTGAGTATACGCAAATGGCGGGTAGAGCCGGACGACGCGGGAAAGACACCGTAGGTACCGTCATTCTTTCGTGTTGGGACAATTTTCCAACCGAGAATACCTTACGTAAACTTCTCGTCGGTACGGCGACGAAACTCGAATCGCAATTTCGATTGACATTTGCGATGATTTTGAACGTCGCGAGAGCGGAAGATTTAAAAGTCGAAGACGTTTTGGCGAGATCCTTCGCGGAGTTTCACGCGCAAAAAACTGTCGGAAACCGAGAGAGTAGACTTCGACACGCGATTATTTCTTTGACGCGAGCGAGAGATTTGATTTCGACAGAAGCGTCCAGGGATCCGTTCAACTGGACGCGAGCGGTGGTGTGTTCTCGCGCTGCAAAATTGTTAAAAGAACTCGGCGAACGCGCGAACGAAGCAATCGTTAAATCCAGAGGTTTTCGGGAAGCGCTCGGGAGCCCGGGTAGAGTCGTGCTCGTTAAAGACGATAAAGGTGGGTTTGCTAGATTTGCGGTCGCTCTACGGGTGATCAAAGAAGAAAAGGACGGCGACGTGAAAAGAAGCGTCGTCGTCATGGCGATTAAGGATGAAGGTCACGACGATGATTTTCAAGACGACGACGATCTCGATGCCTCGGTGGTTGATACGCAACTTTCGAAGGGGGAAGATGAAGACGCGGGCGGCTCATCAAACCTTCGTCTCGTTTCAAAGAAGAAGAAGCACGACGACGACGATGACGACGACATGTTTGGCGGATTCGGTGGAGGAAAAAGTAAGAGAGGCGGAAAGAAAATGGGAGGAGGAGGAGGAGGAGGAGGAGGATTGAGCAAAGCCAGTTCTGCTCAACTGACGAGTAATCAACCCGCGATATCGGAGGAAAATGCGCAACTCCCGAAAGATTTACCGTGGAGAAAGCGCGCGGGTGGTTTTGATTACGTCGTTTTCGTCATTCGCGATATCGATATCTACGCAGTGACGGCTTTGAAACTTCAAGACGTAGACGCGTACGCCATATTAGACGATGCTTCTCCGCCGAGAAAGGCTGATCAGCGTGCGGCTGCGACGCGCGTTTTGTCCGTTCTCGAGCACGAAACGAAAAGTATTCGAAACAAACAAGACGACGATACTCCTTCGTCTTCGTTACTTTTACAAACGCTCGATCCTACGAAGGATTTGAAAATCACCAATGTCGACGACGCCGAGGCGTGTCGACGCCACGCCGAAGCCCTGGCGCAACTACCGTCGATGCCAACTGATGTGGATTCAAAAAGGTTATCGCAATGGTCGAGACTTTTAGATTGCGAGAGACACTTGCTCCATCAAATCGACCAGTTGAAATTCGGCCTGTCTGATGCGAATTTAGCGCTCACGCCTGATTTTGAGACGAAAACGAGAGTGTTGAAATACATGGGCTACCTCGACGAAGCGAGAGCGGTGACTTTGAAAGGTCGCGTTGCGTGCGAGTTATCCACTGGCGACGAGTTGATTGGCGCAGAAATCGTTTTTGGCGGGTGCTTGGAGAAATTGACGCCGGCGGAAGCGGCGGCTTTACTCTCGGCGTTGGTGTTTCAAGAAAAGAACGCGTCTGCACCAGATTACGACGCTTTACCGGTGAATTTGAAAGATTCTATTGCTCTCGCGAATACTCTGGCTATCCGTGCCGGAGACATCCAACGAGATTTCGGTCTTTCAGTCATTGGCGACGAATATTGTGCGGAGAACTTAAAGTTTGGTTTAAGCGAAGTCGTTTATCGATGGGCGATGATGGATCCGTTCTCGGAAATTTGTCAATTAACGGATGTACCAGAAGGTACGATCGTGAGAACTATCACGCGATTAAATGAAACGTGTCGAGACGTGAAAAACGTCGCCCGAATTATCGGCGACGCGAGTTTATCGCAAAAAATGGAAGACGCGATGGCCTTGATTAGAAGAGACATCGTCTTCAGCGCGAGTCTATACGTCGGCTCTTGATCGATCGTTAGTAATAATAATTATAGTAGTAGTAGTAGTAGTAGTAATAGTAGTAGTAGTACCGGTAGTAAGTACATAGTGTATTAAAATAGGTTCTCTCTCTCTCTTTCTTTCTTTCTTTCTTTCTCTCTCTTTACCCGAGCTTCTTCAATTCCTTCTCAAAAATCTCCGAAAGTCGCTCCGCGCACTCTCTCACGCCCGACGGATCCCCAGGTTTATTATACACGTACGCGTTCCTAAACACCGTTCTCACCAACGCCACAAACTCATCCGGCGTTTCAATCTGTCCCGCGTTCAACTTCGTCTCAATCGTTCTTAAATCAATCGGGTGCTTTATAATGACCGGATAATCCGGAATGTTCAACACCTCCCAATTGACCGGCTCGAGAAACGGCCACGCCAGTTTCCTCGCCGCCGTGCACTTCTTCAAGATTTGTTGACACGATTTCTGCCACCTCCTTTTCCCCGACGATAAAGGAACGTTCCACTCGCAAATATCCGGATGCGTCTTCTCCAGCGCTTTTTGCTCCGCATCCGTCAACGGTCGTTTCGTCCCGTCTAACTCGACTTTGATTAATTTATACGGCTGAAACGGGGAGGCGGAATTTAAAGGCGCAATTTGCGCTTCCGTTTCCCCAGGCGCTGGTTTCGGCGCGCACACCGCGCAATCACAACCCGGGCGAGGCGGTGGCGGCACGCACGTTTCTATGGCTACTTTATTTGTTGTTGTTGTTGTATTTGTTGTTGTTGTCGCTGCTGCTTCGGGAGCGGGTGGTGTTGTTGTTGCTGCTGCTTCGGACATATTTCTTTTCGTTCGATGATGTGATTGGATTTTGTTTGGGAGATCGAATTCTTCTCCTCCTTCTTCTCTTTTAGATTCTCTCTCTCACTCACTTCTCTCACTTCTCTCTCTCTCTCTTCTTTCCCTCTCTCTCTCTCTCTCTGTTTATATATATATATATATATTCTCTGTATATATATTCTGTGTTATTCGCGCAAAGTGTGTATTATGTCGACGTTTACACAAAAGATTCAATTTTGCACGAGAAATCAACTCGTCATTAAATTTGAAGAAAAAACTGTTTAGGGTGTAGGGTTTAAGCACAAAGGCAAAATTGCGCTCCTTCTTTCTCTCTTCATTTTTCTTTCCATCCTCTCCTTCGTAATAAGATTTAAAGAAAAGAGAGAGAAAGAACGCGCGGAAACCACACAAAGAGAAGAGCGCGGAAGAAGAAGAAAACAGAGAGAGAGAGAGCGTCGTAAAGTGTGTTTTCTCCTCTCTGACGAACAAACTTTCTTTCTTCTCTCTCTTTGGACTTTCATCGCTGAAGAGAGAACAAGGAGTCTCTCTCTCAATCAAAAGTGGAACGATTTTGAGATTTGAATACACACACGTCTCTCTCAATCGCAAATCTCATCTCTCTTCTCCTCTCATCAAAGTGATTCAAGATTACGGTATTCGCGGATAAAACGAACGGCGCGGAAGGCACCATCGCGTCCGCTACCGCGACGATGACTTCTGCGCTGCCGCCTGCGACGAAACGACTGTGCGTTTATGTTTGTATATGTGGAGATGACACATCTTTCATCATCATCAATTTTCTCTCTCTCGTCTCTCTTTTTTTCTCGGAAAACCAGCAGAGACTTTCAATTCGAACGAGAACAAAAACCCCAATCAGCAGCTGATTACATTCGATAATGACGACTACACCAAAGGGAGCCACGCGTTGTGATGCGGCTCAGTTCGAACGAGAAAGTCGATAGGTGGTTTCAAACGAGCTTTTGTATTGGGCAAAAACCACTTTCCCTTTAAACAGTTGAAACTGACTTGACTTTTTTGAAATTTTCTCTCAATTTTTTCATCGAAAACAACAACGAAACAGAAAATGCGAGTTGGACATGGAAGACTCTTCGGACAACGTGATCAACTACAAAAAATTGGTCAAGGAACAAACCGGGATATCGGTGAAGGAACGAATGAAAACGAAGGAGAAACAAGAGAAAGAACAACAAGCCGAAAAAGAAGGAGGAGGAGGAGGAGATGTGCAATTGAGCAAAACGAATAACGATAAGATGTTGGAAACGAACGGCGGCGGAGGGCACATGGCGGCGGTTATTCGAAGGATCGAGGCGCTGTATCAAGGCGGGGTGCAAGGCGGAGACGAGAGCGATTCGTCCTCTGAAGAGAGTTCGGATGAAGAAGAGAGCGAGGAAGAGGAAATGAGCGAGGATGGGGAGGAGGAGGAAGATGGGGAGAAGGGCGAAGGAGAGGAGGATGGAAGCGAGGAAGAGGACGACGACGAGGACGACGATTCGAGCGGGTCGGAGATGGAAGACGATCATCCGACGAGGACGCCCGGAGGAACGTTGGTGGCACCACCTTCGAAAGAGAAGAGAGCGAAAAGAGAGAAAGGTAGTACTGGTGGCGATGAAGAGAACGCGAATAATGACGATAAAAGCGCGCCGGGGAGCGACGAAAAACAGCCCCAAAACGATCAAGAAAAGAAGAAGAAAAGAAAGAAGAAGGAGAAAAGCAACAAGCGACGCCGACGTGGTGACATCGATTGGTACGACGTCGACGACGATTGGATCGACGACGAAGAGTTGGACGAGTATTTCGACCGAGATGGGAGGAAAACGAAACATTCCGGTTTCTTTGTGAATAAAGGAGAAATTCAAAACGTCAACGCCGACGGCACGACGCCGCTGAAAGGCGAAGTTGAGTTGACTTACAAACAAAAAGAACAGCTAAGACTGGAAGCGGAAGCTAGAGGAGAGATCAGATGTGGACGCGGATGGACGATCAATTGGACGGAGCCTATGCTCACCGCGTTGAAAGAAGGGGTGGAAGAATTCGGCCACGCGTGGGCGCACATCGTCAGCATAGCTTCGACAAACGAGAAATACGCGCCTTTGGTTGGTTTGTCTAAAGACCAAATGACGAGAAAGTGGATGAATATGCGCGAGGAAATGATTGCGAATGGTATCGAGCCACCGGCTGCGTTTGTGAGCGCGATGGGTACGAAAGTAAGCAACCCGCTGATTGGCCGACGACCGCAACCGATTGGCGAGTGGAAACCGGAAGACGAGAACGACCCAGAACTCGTTGAAATCGTGAAAGCGCTCGCAAAGCTCGCGCAAATTTTTAGCGGGAAAATAAACGACGACGCGAACGAGTTTGGTTTAGGTCAGCACGCCTTGAGAGCAGATAAACAAGAGAAATTGAACTCAAAATTAGAGGAGTTTTGCATGAGAGCGCCGAAAGAGCTCTTTAACCCGTTTTTGTCCAGAGCGATGGTGATGTATTTGTTAACGGAGATGGAGTTTGTTTGGACGGAAAAAACGCTCCGGGACAAAATGAACAAGTTTTTCAAAACGGCAAATCCAGATTGGGAATCCGCGAAACTCGTCGCAGAAGGAGGAGAAGGAGGAGAAGGAGGAGAGAATGGTATCGACAACGCCGCGGGTTTTTCCTCGCCGAACACTCGCTCTGTGCGTCCAACGCCGACAAAATCGGCGCGTCCGACGCCATTGAAAGCAGCTTCAAAATCTCCAGCCGTCGCGGCGACTTTTGACGAGAAAAACGACGATTGGATGACGGACACTTGGAAGAGTAATTTTGAGGATTTTAAAAAGCGATGCGAGATTTGCCACGCGAAAATTCAAAAATCAAAGAAACCGAACGAGTGGGTGTTCGACCCGGAATCCACCGAAGCGTTCCTGAGATTGGTCAAAACACAATTCGAACATCCAGGCACTGGTCCAGGTAAAGGGAAGTTCAGTAGCGTCGTCTACGCGGCGGCGGTCAAAGCGATTCCGGAGATGTACAACTTGCACGTTGCGAACATGAGAAATAAATATAGCAACGAAAGGCAAAAGCTAGCTCGCATGTACGTATGAACCATCTGCATGCGCATCAATATCATCATCATCATCGACAACTGTAATCCTCTTGACTTTCCTTAAAACTTCATCCATCGCGTAACTCGCTCCCATCTCGACTCGATATTTTTCCTCCATCACCTTCTGCATTTCCTCCTCGTGCTTCTTTGACAAATCAATCGTAATCTTTTCGTGCCTTCTCGCCTCTTCTCGCATCGCTCGTAAAGCCTCTCGCATCGATTTCATTTCTTTCCTTTCGTTCGCTCGTCGATCTTCCATTTTCTCCAACTCTCGTTTCAGTTTCGTTTCGTTTTTACGCGTGGTCGACAGCTCGTGTCGTAACGACGCGTTTTGCTTCTTCCAGAACGTTTCGATTTCCCTGTGTCGTTTGAATGATGATAATAATAATAACAGAGAATAATGGTTAATGGTAAACGAGGAGGAATATGTTGCGAGTAAAAAATACTTACCTCAACATCCCGTGACTGCACGTCGCCGAGCAATGGAATGAAAACATCGTCTCCCTATTCGGAGAAGGAGGAAGAGTAAACGAGGACGACTTTTTTGACGACGACGAATTGTTGGTGTTGGTGTTGTTGCTGTTTTCGTCGTTAGTGTTATTGTTCGTCGTCGTCGTCATCTCTTTCGTCGTCTCCGCTTTGCGTGAGAAGGAGGAGGAGGATCTCTTTTTTGCAAAAGACATGCGTTGACTGAGATTTTTTGACGAATAATTGACGTTTTTGCCGCCAAAACTGCCAAAAACAAAAAACACGCAAACAACAAAGAAAAGGTAATTATATCTCTACTATAAGTCGGCTCTCTGATGAACTTTGCTTTACGCGCGCAACAGACAGACAGAGAGACAGAGAGACAGAGTTTTGGAGAATACGAATAACAATAACAGTAATAATAACGAGAGAAGAGAAGAGAAGAGAAAGAGATGACTTCTGAAAAGGTACCCCCTGCTGAGATGCATTTCATCGTCCAAAACGTGTCTAAAAAACACAACATCGGCACCATCTGTCGCAACTGCACCGCGTTTGATGTGAAATCCATGCACTTGGTTGGATCCGCGCATTACAACGTTTTTGGGTCGCAAGGATCGGACGCGCACGTGAAGATTGAACACCATCCAACGTTGGAGGAATGCAGGGAGACGATGAGAGAGACTTATAATGTTGAGGAGATTTTAGGGGTGGAGATTACCGAGGAGAGCGTGGACGTGGCGAAGTATCCGTGGAAAGGCAACACGGCTTTTGTTTTAGGTGAGTGAAAAATCGATGTACTTGTTGCCTTTTTTCTATTATGTCTCTCTCTCTCTCTTTCTTTCGTTGCCGCCGTTCTCTTTCATTCCTCTTTGGAGTTCTCCCGATTGACGTTCTCGTTCTCGACTCGCAACGAAAACAGGTAACGAAGGCCACGGGATGACCCCTCAACAAAAGAAAATCTGCGACGGTTTCGTCTACATAAAGCAATACGGCGCAGGTACGGCGTCTCTAAACGTCGCAGTCGCGTCGAGCATCGTCATGCACGAATTCGCAAAATATCACAACTATTCCGAACGCGCTCGCGAGGGGGAAAAATTTATCGTCGCCGAGAAGCCGCTTTCGCGCCGGCCGAAAGGCGTCGCCGTCGGGGTCGGTTGGACGCCGGAAATCGCGCGCAAAGAGCGGGAAATGAGAAGAAGACAAGCGGAGAACGAAAAAGAAAGCGAGAACGACGAGAACGAGTGTGTTTTTGGTGATGATAAAGGCATCGCAGAGTATTAGAAGTAGAGAGTGGGCTATTAGAGTAGTTGTTCTACCGCGATTACGTAGGAGTTCAATACTGTTTTTCTAGCGTTCACAACATAGATGTATTGTAGCAGCCAGCGCGAGAGTACACTCGTATTAGAAGGAGGAACAGAAATTCAGTGAACACCGACGGTCTTCTCGTGCGAACTCCATCAAATGCGACGAGAAACACTTTTTTACTCGATCGAGAAGATGAAGAGACACACTCTCATGACTGTCTTTTAAGTTATCCAAAAGAGTTTTTTCCTCTCGTATTTTAATGCATTCACGCCCGACACTTTATCGACGCATACACAAAGAAGAAGAAGAAGAAAAAGAGCAGTACCACCACTCTTTCGAAGCTTTTGTAAAACAGATCAGGATGTCATCATCCTCGACGATGGTTCCTGGGAGTCGTAATAATACGAGCAGCAGTTGTCGCGCGAAAGATGAAGACGATGCGACAGTTGGTTTCCAAAATCTTGACCTAACGAGAATGAAAACGATTCAGACGACGACGACGACGACGACGACGAGTGATGCGAATGATAACGGAAGTCCCAAAAGAAGTTCATCCAGTCAGGACAACAACAACAACAGCAATAACAACAACAACAACAGCAACAGCAGTCGAGGGGGAGAACAACAACAACAACAACAACAAAAACATCACCAAGAGGAGTTGTTACAGTTGGAGGAAGAATCGGGACGAAGGTCGAAGCGAGCGTCGATCGACGTGGGAGACGATGCGACGACTTTGGAACGGTTCCGCCGGATCGCCTCGCAACATCAAAAGCAACAACAACATCAAGAACAAGAACATCGAGAACAAGTGGAGGTTCTCAAAGAGGAGAAAGATGAAGATAAGCAGCAACAAGTCTCGGATTCGGCGAAATTTTCCGAGCGAATCAAAGCGCTTTTGGCGCAATCGAGAGACGAAATGAACAGTAACAGAGACGAAGATTACGACGAAGCCGAGGACGATATGTACAATACGTGCGTGTATGGAGAGTACGAAGGAGGAGAGAGAGACGATGAGGAGGAGGAAAACGACGCAATTTACGAGACCATCGTAGAAGAGGAAGAGAATTTGAGCGAGTTGTCGAGTAAGCACTCGAGCGGAGGGAGGGTAAGGGTAGCGGCGACAAAGTCGGATACTAGAGAGGATTTGATTAAAACGAAGAACGAGGAAGCGTCGGCAAAGAAGAAAGGAATCGCGTTTTCGTCGATGAAGGCGGCGAAAGAAGACGACCTCAAGAAGGGGGCTTCCGCGGAGGCGGAAAAGAAAAAGAAGAAGAAGAAAGGGTTCTTGACCGGTATCTTCTCTTCGAAAAGTAAGAAATCGTTATCGTCCGCTTCGGAGTTGAGAGAGCAGGAAGGAGAAGAAGAAAAGGTATTTTAGTAGAAAGACTGGCGCGGCGACGTGCCGTTGAAAAGTCGACTTTGCGCCATTAGTGAAAAGTCGCAAATTCGCTTGTACACATAAAACAATGAAATTTTCATGAAATAAAAATCAAGATATTCTTTTCATCAGTATAATACAAGCACTAGCACAACACAATAATATCATCATCACTATACACTACTACGCGCGCCGCTGTAGGCTCGGTTTCGTCATCATCATCACGACTAACCCGCCCTCGGCAGCACGAACCGTTCGTATTTCGACCACATCATGTTAAACGATTGCTGATAGGCGTTAATCATCGGGAAGTTCACCGAGCCTTCTAAAACCATCACGTTGTCTTGATTCTCCAAAACCGCTTGTCTCGTCCAGTTGAAACTTCCATTCATTAATTTCGTATTGCTCGTGTAATCTTTTTTCGATTGCCCGCAATCTATGATACAAAATTTATGGTGCATGTGCGGCTTCGTTCGGCACTCTTGGCTTCCGACTCTTTCGTCGCATCTGATTTGGATCCCCATCTTGTGATTATAATGAAACCCTTTGTTCGGACTTCCGAGTTCGTTCAATCGTCGAATATCCGACCCATTGCTGTCCACGTTATTCGCGTCCGTGATAATTCTCACCCTTACGCCTCTTTTCACCGCGTTCGTCACCGCCTCGGCGATTTCGTTACACGTCAGTTGGAATATGCACACGTCCAACGAAAACTCGGCGGAGTTCAAACAATCCAAAAAGAACGTCAAGTTTGTTTGCGCGTGCGCATACTCGCAAGCAGTGCCTCTTCTGCACACAAAGTTTGGAACGGTAATTGATTTGCACGGCATGGCTTTGTCCGGAAAGAACAACGCGTTCCCGAGAGACTTTATGCTCGCGCCGTTCACGCGCGTGATTTTGTGCGACCGCGGATCTTGCACGACAGATGAATTGGATTTTGTTAACTTTGATTTAGTATTACGCGTCGTCGTTTTAGTCGATTCGGTCGACGATTCCATCGGTTTCGAGACGCACAAGCCCATTTTCTTTTAATAATACGTGCGCGCGCGTGTGTGTGTGTGTTTATGTATTTAGGCGCTTCTTCTTTGTGCGCGCGGTAATGCCAAAAGAGTGTGTTTGTGACGTCTCTTTTCCCCTAAATACGACGAGTGATATCTTTTCGTTTCACTCGTCACTTTTAGTATTCGCTGCTGCTAAAGCTGCGCTTTGCGCTGATCTCTTCCACCACCACCACTACTACCGACGAGAGAAAGAAAGAAAAAGAAGCGCAGGAGAGCAAATTAAGCGCGCAGTAATAATACGAAGACTTTTCAGAGAGAACGAACGCGCAGAGAGAGCAGCGACGGTTCGTTGTTTCCATTTTGGATAAAGATTTGGATATCTTAAATGAGCGGAGGAGTTGATGATATCGATGTTGACATCGACGACCACCGTGATCATCGAAACAACAACAACATGAACGATTCGACGACGACGATTGAGATTAAACACGGGAAAGCTTCAATCCACATCGAAATTTCCAAGCGGAGTACCATTCGTGAGCTGAAAAGAAAAATTGAACGAGAAACCGGCATCGAGCCGATGAATCAAAAGATGCCGAATTTGAAGCTCGGAAAACACTTAGCGCCGGACGAAGCGTCGATCGAGAGCTTGGGGAAACTGCCGAATAAAGTGATGTTATTAGGGAAATCGACGAAAGATGTGACTGAGTTGAAGAATTTGGAGAAGGAAATGCTGGAGAAAGCGCCGGAGATTTTGGATGATTTCGAAAGCGACGTGTTGGATTCGGAGCCTTTGTTGTGTTACGCGGATCCGGTGTACGTGGCGAGGTTAGCGGCGAGGGTGGAGAAGTATAAAGGGTTGAGTCCGTTGAACGAGACGAGAGAAGGGAAGAAATTGTTGGTTTTGGATATCGATTACACGTTATTTGACCACCGAACGCCGGGTGAGAACGCGCAAGAGTTGGCGAGGCCGTATCTGCACGATTTTTTGTCGAGCGCGTATAAGAGGTACGACATTGTCATCTGGAGCGCGACGAGCATGTTATGGGTTAAAACGAAAATGCAAGAATTAGGTGTGTTATCGCATCCGAGCTATAAGATCTTAGCGTTAGTGGATTCTGGATCTATGATTACCGTCCAAACTAAAGAACGAGGCATTTTCAATTGCAAACCGCTCGGATGGATTTGGGCGCAACCGTGGAGCCAAGAGCGAGGGTACGATTCCAGCAATACCATCATGTTCGACGATTTGCGCAGAAACTTCGCCATGAACCCATCTTCCGGGTTGAAAATTAAACCCTTTCGAAACGCGCACACGAGCCGAGCGACCGATAACGAGTTGAAAAAGTTGAAAGTGTACGTCGATATCATCGCGAGAGAAAACGTAGATTTCAAAACGTTGGACCACAAAAAATGGGAGCGATACGTGTTGAAAGCTTTAAAAGAAGGAAAGTTATCAGAGAACGAGGCAAAAGAAGTGAAATCATTTTGGCCAAACAGCACGGTCGTTCGCGAGTTGTTGGCCAATCAGCAACCCGGCGCTGTTGCTGCTCAAACTGGAAACCAACAACAACAACAACAACAACAACAACAACAAGAGCAAAGAGAGGAGACCGAAGACGGGGGTCAACGTCAACAACAACAAAAGCAGCAACAACAACCCAGCGGAGGAGGAGAAAAAAGAAGCGGCGGCAGAGACGAGCAATAGAGCAGAGATCTGCTCGTCGGGAGAAAATTAATGAGCAATTAGAAAGAAAGATATACTAATAATAAACACGAGCGCAAACGCACGCCGAGCAGCGGCAGTTGTAATTTATCTCATCAAACGTAAGTCTAAAAGGCGGCAGAAAAAATATCATCTCACGCACATATTAACAACAACAACAACAAAGATGATGATGATGATGATGTCGTCAACTCCCAAGGCATCAGCGGCGGCAAAAAATGCAATCATCACGAACAGATCTTCGGGACGCGGGAAGGTGACGACATCGTTTACGTCGTCGAGCGCGATGGCGAGAAGAGTTTCATCCGCCGATGATGGATTTAATCCAATCGGACGACGACACGGAGGAAAAGTTTCATCAACGTCCGCGAGAACGGCGACGACGACGACGGCGAAAAGAGCAGAAAAAGAAGAAGAAAACGAACAACAATATCAAATGAGTCAAAAGCGAGTGCTCATTACCGGGTCCACGAAAGGTTTAGGCTACGAACTCGCCAACCAATTTTTACAGGAAGGCGATCGAGTGTGCGTGACTTCTCGTTCAGAGGCGAATGTGAACGATGTCGTCCTCGAGTTGCGCGCGAGATACGGCATGGAAAACGTGTGCGGGATCGCGTGCGACGTGTGCGATCACGAACAAGTATCAGAACTCTCGAGATATTGCGTAGAAAACTTTGGTGGGATTGATTTTTGGATCAACAACGCCGGGACGAACGGGTACGAGTACAACGATATCATCGATCAGGATCCGAGCACGATCGAAGAGGTGGTGAAGACGAACGCGCTTGGGACGTTGCTGTGTTGTCGAGAAGCGATGAGAACGATGGCGGCACAGAAGGATGAGAATATTATTGGATATCACATATTTAACATGGAAGGAGCGGGATCGGATGGGATGGAAACGAGAAAATACGCCGCGTATGGATTCACCAAAGCCGGATTGAGCCAACTGACGAAAACGTTAAACAAAGAGATGAGTTCGAACGAAAAGATGAAAGATAAAATGATTAAAGTGCACACGGTCAGTCCAGGGATGGTGTTTACGGATTTAATTTCCAGTGGGAGGTACGCGTTTGGCAAGCAAGGACGAATGTTCGTCAACGCGTTGGCAGAACCGGCCGATGTGGCCGCTTCCGGGGTGGTGAGGAAGATCAAAACTGAGCTCGGGAATTCGCGAGGGAAGAAATCGTTGGCGATTAAACTGTTGACGCCGGATGTCGCGGTGGTGAAATTATTCAATCGATTCGTCAAGCAAATTGGCAAAGATAGGTACTATCCCGAAGAAGACGACGAGTGCGAAGACGTGCGGACGGAATGCATCGTCCCCGGTGAGTCCGTGCAGAGCACGATAGTGCCCGAGGCACAAATGAAATTAGACGACGACGTGCACGAAGAGATTAAAGAGGTTGAAGTCTCGAAAGAAGAAGTTCAAGAGAACTTGAGCCGATAGAAAAACATAATAATGATATAAATGTATGGATGAGTGTGTGGTGGTGTTGGATTTGCGCGCGCGAATAGATGCTGTTGTAGGTGTATATGTGTAACTACTTTTTATGAAAACTTTTTTTTTCTTCTTTTTCTTCCCATCCTCCTTTCTCACTCTACGCTTGAGCCTTCCGCCGCAAGCGTAAATCTCTCTCTCTTTCTCTCTGTTTACTTCTTTCGCATCTCTTCGTTCATGCACTGCGAACACTTTGGAATGGGCATAGAAGCTATTGGCATGAAGGGCACAAAGCATGTCTTTTCGCATTTTCCACAGTTCCCTTGATACAAGCGCTGGCCAGAAATACTCGAGTGCTTCGTTTTCGTCCATCCCGATCTGGGCTCCACCGGCGGTCGCACATCTTCATCGGCGTCGAGCATCTTCTTAGTACCCATAAATTCACCCAATACAGCACCCGCGGGAGAAATGTCAATCTTCTTCTTCGCCGGCGCGCCAAAATCTCGTTCGCTCTTGCGCATGACAATTTTTCCTTCGTTGTTGAAAAAATTTTCAACCGTGAATAAGCCGCCGCTCTCGATGGTCTCCTTGGCCTCGAGATCGTACCATTTCTTAAACGTCACGACCGCATACATTTGATCCGCCGCGTGTTTAGTCGGCCTGACGGTAACGTCGATAATTTCTCCGAACGGCGCTAACTCTTTTAAAACAATCTCTTCCGCAAGTTTATGCGCGTTCTTTTGGCGCTTCAGGTAGTCCAGTCGATCTTTCTCCGGCATCTCCTTCACGTCTCTGATATCTGAATACGATACGTCCAAACCAGCGGCTTGGTAGACCTCATCTAAGACGTTCTCGGGCAAATTCGGAATGTTCACTTTCGGCCCTTCGTATGTAAACCCTCCAGACGATGGAGCGGTCGCGGCAGAGGTGGCCACGCGAGAGGTTGATGTTTTCTTACCCTTCACCTTTACATCTTCCTCGTCCGGCGCCGCGGCGCGTTTCTTTTGCTGTTGCTGTTGCTTCTTAATCGCACTGCGCGGCTCGATCCATTCGTGCATTTTCGCTTGCTTTGCCGCTGCCGCCACCACGGTGCCATATAAAGGTGGTTTCCCAGTTCCAGGAGTAACTGGAACTAACGCATTCGCGTAGGCCATCTCCGCTCTTCTTTCGCTCGATCGAGCGACATACTCTTCCTCTTCCTCTTCTTCTTCTTCTTCTCTTTCTTTTCTCGCTTCTTCGTCTTCTTCAATCTCAACCGGAGATACCGGAGATCTCTTCGCGCCATACTTGTACGAATACGAAATGTGCTGCCCATCTGGTGTCCCCGGAGACATTGGCCGTTGATCTCGCTTTTTATGCTTCGAAGAGGCGGTGACCGCGACGGCGGCGGCGGCGCGCGAAGTTTGCACGGCTTGCAACTGTTTCAACGTCGCTTCGAATTGCGCGCTGTATTCTTCCGCCCCGCCCGTCGCCGTTCTCGGTCGTTGCAGTTGCGATGACGGTGCTTTCGGGCCGTCTCGACGTAACCATGGCTGATCGACAGAACCGATAATCCGCGCTTCCATGAAGGCGCTTTCTAAAGATTGCAAGCCGATGGCTCGATACGCGCGATTCACGCCGCGCTTTGACTTCATGAACGTACAAATCAAAGCGCAGTTTCCAATTTGAAGAGAAGATGTTCCGGAAGAAGAAGAAGGAACAATTGATGTCGAAGACGCGCTTTTATCACCATCGCTACTCAAAGCGTTATAGCTTTCGTGATCGATAAATGTCAAAGGAAGGACCATGCGCGTCTCCCCCGGTTGCCGAGGCCCGTATAATCTCGTAAACGTCAAAGCAGCTTGCTTCGGATCCAACTTGCAAATTCTTTCGGCTCGATTGATCGCCTCTTTCGCCGATATTCTTCGCAAATACTGCGAGTTCAAAAGATTCTTCGGCAAAAATGAACTCACCAACGATAAATCGTCCAACTGTTCCCAAAAAGAGGCGTCCACGTCCAACGCGGCGTGCGCGTCGTAGACCAAATCTAAAGGATCGTCGTAAAAGATAGCCGGATCTGGCGCGCGCATCAAAGGCTCGATGTAATTCCACGGCATGTTTGGATCTCTCAATCGATCTTTCGTCACAAACGCGACGAGCTCGTACGGATGTTGTTGATAGCGCTGCGTTTGACCGCTCGCGCCTCCCAAAACCTCTCTCGCTTGCAACACGCAATACAACTCGTTCTTCTCCTTCTTCGTCAACAACCCGGTGTGGAAAGCTACGAACACCGCTCTTCCTTCGTCGGAAAAGCACTGAATGACTCTTCCAATTTCCACTAACCGTAAGAAATACGCGTTCAAATACCCTCTCAACAATCCTAAATACGGCGGCGTAAACGACCGGTCCTTCGCCGCGAGCGACACGTCCCGGCAGTTCCAGTCGTGCCAATCGATCGCATCGGACAGTTCTCTCAGCGACATCGCTCCACCATACGCCTCTCTCGCGTCTGGATCTGGGTGGAACCGCATGTTATATCCTCCTTCTTGTTCCGAGGACGTGTGCACGTCATCGATCGAAGCGAACTCGTTCAACCTCGAAGGCTCTATTTCTTGACTTTCGTGCGAAGGATGATCGATATCCCACCCGGACAAGGCGATACCGTACGGGTTAAAATACGCTCGCATCCCGAGCTCGCCCATGATTTGATTATTCTCCGCGGCTTGCGCGCACCACCCAGCGGCTACCACGTGCGAAAAGAATTGTTGAGACTGTTGTTGCGTCGTCGTCGTCGTCGTCGCCTTCTGTTGCTGTTGTTGCTGCAGTTGCGGCGATGATGACGACTGCGCGTGTTGCTGCCCGGAACCACCACCTTGACCACCACTCAACGAGAGCGAAGAAGGAGAAGAAAGTTTCGTCGAAGATTGTTCCCCTCGCGTTTGTTGCGCCGCGGGGTTTTGCTGCGTCTGCGTTTGCTGAAGCTGAAACGACGAGAGAAAGTCAACTCCGACTTGGTGCTGCAAAATATGCGATTGGTGAGAATAATACGGCGTCGCTGACGCAGGGGAGGATATGTTTGCACCCCCGTACTGACCACGACCACCACCACCACCTGCGCTTTCCTCGGAGGACGCGCTGGTGCTGCTCATCTTTCCCTCTCTCTCTCTCTGGTAAAGTGTCGTCGCTCGATAAAGCGCGCGCGCCTAAATGTAAAGAAATTGCGCATGTAATTTGCACAAAACCACCTTTTTAAAAAAAAACGTTGGAAAAAGAAGTTTGTCCTCTTCGAAAACAGTTGAAAAAAGAAAAAAAAAGAAAAAAAAGAAAGAGAGAAGAGACAAAAAGCAGAGAGAAATTGAAAATCCCTCTTTTTCCTCTTCCCTCTTCCTCTTCTTTTCTTATTCTCTCTGTCTCTGTCTGGTTTTTAAGGCATTTTGTCTCGTATTTTGCCCCCTTTTGTTTGCAATGGTACTCGTAACACAAAAGTACTTTCTCCATTAAAAAAGCGCTCTCTCTCTTTCTCTCGCTCTAAACTCGCTCGCTCGCGTTTGCTCGCTCTCTCAGCGGGTACTTCCTCCCACGCTCTCTCTCGGGCTCTCCTTTTGTTGTTGTTGTTGTTGTTGTTGTTCTCGAGAGTGTTGTTCTTCTTCTTCTTCTTCTTCTTCTCTCATCGATAGAGGAAAGCATTTGTTGGGACATCAGACAACAAAAATCCCCTACTCCTGCGAGAAGAAGAAGAAGAATATCGAAGAGCTGCGCGCTGAGAAAGAAGAGAAAGAAGAGATAAAGAAAAGATAACGAAGATGACGTCAACCTCGTACAACACGAATACTAACAACAAAATAAACGAAAACCTCCACGACTCCACGTACGAACCCGTGAACGATAAACTTCTCGGATCCGGCTCGTACGGGTTGACGAAACTCATGAGGGAAAAATCCACGGGCAAACAATACGCGATTAAATACATCGAACGAGGCGATAAGATCACCGAACACGTGAGACGAGAAATTGTGAACCACAGAAACTTGAACCATCCAAACGTGGTGAAATTTAGGCAGTGTTTACTCACGCCGACGCATTTAGCGGTCGCGATGGAAGCCGTCGGCGGAGGCGAACTGTTCAGTTACGTCCAACAGCAAGGGAAGTTTAACGAGTCGCAGGCGAGGTATTTTTTCCAACATCTCATCAGCGGAGTGGAGTATTTACACAACATGAGGATTTCACACAGAGATTTGAAGCTAGAAAACACTCTGGTGGATTTGAACGAGACGCCGACGCTGAAGATTTGCGATTTTGGGTTTAGCAAAGGTGGGTTTGATTCGCAGCCAAAGACGCAAATCGGGACGCCGGCGTACATCGCGCCCGAGGTGTACGCCGGAGTGCAACCGTACGATGGACAGGCAAGTGACGTGTGGGCGTGCGGGGTGTTGTTGTACGTGACGTTGGTTGGGAGATATCCGTTTCAAGATCCGAAAGATCCCGGGAGTAGTCATAAGATGATGCAAAGAGTGTTGAGCGGCACGACGGAGATTCCGAGTTCTTTGAGCGAAGAGTGTAAGGATTTGATGGGGAAGATTTTCGTGACCGATCCGAAAAAGAGAGCGTCGATTGAGGATATTTATATGCACCCGTGGTTTCGGCACGATTTGTCGCCGAATGTGCCGCTTGGAAACACGCAACCCGGGCCTGCAGATGGGGACATGTTGAAGGAGCTGCAATCGCTGGAGGAGATCAACGCCATCGTGGACGCCGCGAAAGTCGCGCCGAAGAAACCAAAAGGTAGTTGGGGGTACGACGATGACGACGACGATGATTGCGATCACATGGGTGGGTCTGGAGATTTAGGCGGGTCGTTGGATGTTGATTATTAAAGAGAATCTATTTAAAAGTAATAAAAATACCTGAGTTGAACGTGCGTTAAAACAGAAGAAATAAATAATCTGGTGATACTCGTGCTCTCTCTCGCTCTCACCCTCGGCACAACCATCGTCGTCTACGCATCGTTAAAATCGGTTCTCCGGTCGACTCGCCAACCACGTCTGAATGCCTGGCAAATTCTCCACGTTTTCAATCACTTTATTCATCTTCGGGCAACTCTCTCTCGCTTTCTCCGCTCTGGCGGCGTCGTCGAACGTTTGCGTCATCGTCACGTACAAAACCACATCCGCCAATGACACTTTATCACCAACCACAAACCCTTCCTCACCATTTTCAATCACTTTTTCTAGTCGTTCGCACCATTTTGTCATGTCTTCGTTGTACCATTTCTCCTTCTTTGCAATCTGGTCGTCGTCCGGCGGCGCGAACGGGTTCCCTCTCACTTTCGCCCACGCGTCTTTAACATCTCTCACGTGCTCTGCAAACGCGTCGATTCTCCAACTCTCCGCCATGTTTTTACCGTACAAACCTAAATCTCTCGCCACGTACCGTTCGATCGTTTTCGATTGTCCCACAGACATCCCAGAGTGTTCTAAAATCGGCAACCTATCCAGATTTTGCTTAAACAACCCGCGTTCTTTATCCAACGGATGTTGCTTTTCAATCGTCGGCTTGTTCTCCACCATGTTAAATTTGTATCTAAAATCCTCGTAATCGCACTCCGCGGCTGCAAATAACGTTCGAATCACCTCCGCCGCGCCTTTCGCGTCGAAGTATCTCAGAACCGCTTTCGTCTTGCGCAACGCGTTCGTTTTGTCTCTTTTGTGCGCTTTGACAATCGCAATCGCGCCGACAAAACCAACCACGAACGCGAACGGTTGCGAAGAGACGACCGCGTTGGAAACGTGTAAGAAATCCGGCGTTTGTGTTGTTGCACCACTATCGATTGCCATTTTCGAGGACGATTGTTGTTTCTTCTTGTTCGAAGCTTTCGGCGCGAGTTGTTCTTTCGCCTTGGCGGCTTCGATTGGAACAACAACGTGAGTCACTTTCTTCTTAAACGACGACGCGTAAAGAAGTTGACGTCCAGAGGATGAAGAAGTATACGCCGAGGAGGCTCTGAAACTCGTCGTCGACGATGCGGATAAGAGTAACGACGACATTTAAAGAGGAGGAAAGTAAAGTGTTTTGTGCGTAATTTTGTGAAGAAGTTTTTATCTTCTTGGACAGTCTAAAACCAAGAAGTCTTGCTCTTTACTTTAATAACTAAAAACTACGTATAAATACTACCTTCTGGAGCGGTGGTACCACCAAAACCCGCGTTGAAGGATTGGTGGTCGTGATGATGATGATCTTCTCCTCCTCCTACTCGTGGTTCTTTCTCCAACGTGTATACTTTTCCTCTGACGAAAACTCGCTTCGTTCTCTGCTCTGATACGAGAGCGCGCAACGCGTTCGCGCTGGCGAAGAGGAAGCCGCAACTCGCCGCCCATGCGTTGAAGTGGCCGTTTTCTTCGCCCGACATTTCCAAAGCGTGCGCGTTTTTTAACCAGACGAGTTTGCTGACGATCCAAGTGATCGTTGCGCTCATGACGCGCGCGGCGGAGTCGCGGTTGGAGTAGTCGAAGGTGGCGAGGCTGATCGGGAGTAAAGCGCACCACCAGGCGAAGTATTGCGAGGTGATCACCGAGTTGAACGCGACGAACGCGAAGGTTTGCGCGAACATCGCGAAAGGAAGGTCGTACGCGAACGCGATGCCGATGAGGACGGTTAAGCCGTATTGGGTGATTTTGCTCGCCAAGGCGTACGCTTTGGTGAGAGATCTGGAGAGGATGTAGGCGCCGAAATCGGATTCGGCGTCTTCGATGGCGGTGTCCAGGTAAACGCTGAAGAAGTTCGGCGCGAAGTTGTGTCTCGGATCTTTTCGAGAGAAGTGGTACAAGATGGCCTCGTTCAGGTATGCTTGGCCGTATTTCCAGTAGCACGCGAACGTTGAGAACGCGAAAGCGGTGAAGGAGATGCCCGCAAACAAGAGTCGAGCGATGTTGAACAATCCGTTGGCGCCGAATGCACTTTTCGAAGCTAACGCGCGCGCTCTTCGCAGTCGTCTGGTTTCTTTTGTTTCTATCGCCATCGATTGGCGATCGCTATTGTTTTTTGCTGCTACTTTATTTTGTTGTTGCTGTTGCTGCTGCTGTAGCTCTTGATCATCTCCTACTCCGGACGACGGCAATCTTTCTCTTTTACTCTTACACCCGCTTCTCTCCAACTTCGCTCCACTTCCTCCGCCGTAATAGTTCCAATTCACGTGATACTGTACGTCCAGAGCCACAATCAGAGGCACAATGTATATAACAGGATACATCCGAAAATGTACCGCCAACCCAAAACTCACCGCGGAATTCAATATCGTCCCAAACATCAAACTCTTCAACGAGAACAACACTAAAGCGTTCGCGACGGCGTCGCACGACCCTCTCGTGCTAATCGCCATCGTCAGAGGATTAAACAGATACAGCGCGGTCATTTGAATGGTAAAACTCTCCGAACATTTTCGTTTTCGCAAGATTTCGTGCACCAGTTTCCCGCAGTACACGTCGCACAGACTGAACAAAACCTTCCCAAACTCTGCGAACCAGAACACGTTCGGTGTCAACATCCACGCGAGTAAAGGCGTGTACCTGTACGTGTTTCTTTCGTACGGCGATTGGTTGTTGCACACGTATCTCGCGGCATCCGTAAACACGTCGTAATCGACATCCGTGTACCGAACGCCAGAGAAGAACGCCGGGTGCGCGTCTTGGACTCGCCCGAAGAGTACGAGTGCGAGGCGAACGACGAACGCGTAGAGGAAGATGGTTTTGCTCGTCACTGGCGGGAAGAGGAGAGACTTGACGCGAGAGAGGGAGGTGGACATGATGAATTCAGACTCTTCTCTGTTTCTCTCTCACACGCGCGCACGCGCACGCACACACTCTCTCTCGCTCGCTCACTTCCTCGTGTGCGTCTTTATTCGATGTAAGAAATTCGAGCAGTGGAAAAAGTAAAGAAAGAAAGAACGCGGGAGGCTTTTTTAGTTACCGAGCATGTATGTATGTGTGTACCAGGTATATATAATGGTATATATGTTCTTATTAAAATAATACAAGATGTCTGTGTGTGTGTGTGTGTTCGCGTGTGGTTATGGTATATGCATAGATGATCTTCGCCGCTCTTCGCTCTTCGCTCTCGAACCGCAAAGATATTCACTCTTCTCCTCACTTCTTCTTACCACTTCGTAGCTAACTTTTCGGACATTGCGCTCATCGCTATGCAGAAGGTTTGGTAGGCATTCAACGGGTGCGAGTAATCGCACGCCCACACGTTGTGCGCCAATTTACCAAACAACATGACTACTTCGTCTTCGTTGTTGTCTCGGACCAACTGGAAGTTCCTCTTACTCGGGATCTTTACGCGGCCGCCGTACTTGTAGCAGAAATGCCACTGCCCGTCAAACATTCTATACTCCGGGACCTTGGACATTAATAATCGCATGTGTCTCATATCTCTCATCGCTTCCCACTTTTCCAATCGCGCTTTTCCATTCTTGTCTTGTTTGTATAAGGTTGGGACGAGGCACGTCATCTTTCGGTAGCTTCCGCCCAGAGTAAAAATAGTCGGTTCGTACACGATCGCCGTGACGACTCTGCGCTCATACTCCTCCTCGACCTCGTCGCTTTTCTTCTCGCCTTGGTCGTACGCGGTAAATCGAGAGCCTAAAAAGTTCCCTGACATTTTCCCGAGGTAATCTTCCCCTTCCGCTTTAAAGTTCGTGCACGTCGAAAAGATGTATCTCTTACCAATTTTCACTTTCGCTAACGTTTGCTCCTCTTGGCAGCACATGACCAATTTATCGTATTTTCCTTGCTCGTCGTGAACGTAATATTTATAAATCGGATACTTTTTGCTCTTGGTGTCGTCGACGACGATGAAACCTTTGATGATGCCCAACTCTTGCGGAGGCGGCAATCGTCGCATGGTATCCACGTCGAAACCTTTCACCAACGCGTCTCTAATCATCATGTCCATCGTCGGGTTCGCTTTCGCGTTTTGCTTCGCTTTCTGCGCGGCTCTCTTCGACGTTGCCTTCGCTAAAACCTCCCTGGCGATTTGTTCGTTCACCGTCGGGTCCTCGCTGTCCTCGGGCGGTTTGTATTTCGAATTCTCCTTGAACTGCTCGCGGAACTTTCTCTTCTCTTCGGCGGTAAAGTCGTCCGACATGGCCGCGTTAAGCGCAGCCATCGCCTCGCTCGTTTGGAACGGATTGTTGTTGTTATTACTGGTGGTAGTATTCGGAGGCGGTCCGTCCACCGACGGGCGCCTTCGGAACGGATTTTGAAACAATCCAGCCACGCCTCCTCGCTTCTCTTGCTGCGACGACTGCGAACTCTTATCGCTCATGTTCTCTTCTTCGTCCATCAACCCCGGATCGGCTTTCACCGCTTTCCCTTTCCCTTTCTTCATTTTCGCGGCGTCGAACGCTTCGTCCGCGTCGTCGTATTTCGAACTTTGCGCGGATTTCGCGGACATAATCGACCGGGATTGCGATTGCGATCTCGCATCGTCGGCGGACTGAAAATCGGACTCGGAGGCTTCCGAGTTGCTCGCGGAATTTTTCCGTCCTCCGAACATTCTTCTTCTTCTTCTCGTAGTGTTTATATGTATATACTCGAAAGCGCGCGCGCGTTTAATAAAGTGTTCTGTGTTTATGTGTGTGAGTGTTCACTCTTCTTCTCGGAAAGATCAAACGGAGGAGTTTAAGAGGAATAATAGAGTATTCGTCGTTTAAACGATTACTTGCGCGTCCGTGTGGTGATCTCTTCTTTTTGTTTTTTTTTGTTCTTTCTTGCTGGCGAAAAATCGCTGTAAAAAGGAGCGATTTTGTCTCTCTAACGTTGGAACATGATGATACGAAACGTCGGGAACATCAGAGTTTTTGATATTTTAATAAGATTACTCTCTACCCCAATACTACAACGTGTCTATATCCTCTGTTTTTACTAATAATAAACTATTTCATTTTCATTTTATTCGCAAAGCTTGGAGTAAACGAACTCGAGCTTCGATTTTCTTTTCCTCGTTTTCGCGATTTATTTTCGTCGTCGTCGTCGCGCGTTGTTGTTGTTGTTGTTGTTGTTGTTGTTGAGAGCGATGTTGTTTTGGTACGGTCAAAGAGGAGGCGCTCTTCGCGGTGACGGCTTCGAGTTGGCGCAAGCGCCGCTCTTGCGTTTCGAGCTTTTCGCGTAAAGCGAAGAGCTCTTGTTCTTTTTGATCTTCGGCGTCGTCGCTGTTGTTTACTTTCTTTGGTTTACCGCTACTTCTACTTTGCTTTTTCCGTTCCAAGGCGGCTGCGTTTTGCTGCCTTTTGATAAACTCGGCTTGTAATCGAACCGACTCGTACGACTCCTCCCGAGGAGCCGGAGGCGTTTTCAAATCGATCAAGTTTCGTTTCTTTTCTGGAGGCGTGTCCTCGAACGTCATCAACCACGGGGAGAGGAGGTGATCTTGTTGTTGTGGTTGTGGTTGTGGTTGTTGTCTTCGTCGAACGTTTACCCTTCTTTCTTCTTCTTCTTCTTCTTCTTCTTCTTCTTCTACTACTATTCCGTTTCCTACGTTTGCTCTGAGAGGCGATTTCGCCGCCTTCTCGATGAGCGCGGTTACGCGTGGGGACGTTTTCACAGATCCACCCGGCGTAAACGCTTCTTGTTCTTCCTTAAAGGAGTACTTTTTTTGATGTTGCGGAGGTAACGGCGAGTCTGGAGAGTATTGCGTGTAATCCGAATCTTTTCCCGGCGTCGAAAATGTTGAGGACGGCGATCCATTCGGCGCGTCGTCCTCTTCTTCCTCCTCCTCCTCCTCTTCTTGATCTTTTTCTTCGTCGTTCACGACTGGAAAATCTTCTTCTGTTTCATCGAGCAATAACACGTCTTCTCTCGTCTTCACTTCCAAAAAATTCTCGAAATCTTTCTTCATCTCCAACAATTTCTCGCACTCTTTCGCCAACGCTCGTCTCTTTTGATCCAACAACTGGCAATTCTTCCTCTCTATTCGCGTCTTTTCGTTCGCGTTTTTCATTGCCGTCGTCGCCTCTTCGGCTTGTCTTTCCGCCTCTCTCACTTCGTCTACAAACTGTGCCTTCCACATCTTCTCCTCCTCCAACTCTCCTCTCAAACTGTGCAACGCTTCCTCCACCGCTTCTCTCTCAGCGAGTTTTTCCTCCATCTTCCGCTCTTCCTCTAAACAACTCTCCTTCAAATGCTCCAACTCTCTCTCCGCTTCACCTTGCTCGTGGTCCAACTCTTTCAAAAACGAAATCTTACAACTCGCCTCTTGGTCCGCGTGTTGCATTTCCACTCTCGCTTGCGCCAATCGATTCTCCACCTCTCTTATTTCTATTTCTAAATCTTGCACCTCAATTTCCAACCGTTGCTTTTCGTCTTCGTTGTTATCGCACTCGATTCTGCTCGCCGCCGAGGCCATTCGATGATATTCCACATCTTCCCCGAGCTCTGCGAGTTCTCGCTTTAACGCGTTGCGTTCTTTCTTCAAATTTTCGATGTCGATTAAGTAATCCGTTTCCGTGGCGGCGGATTTTTTCTTCTTGGTGGTAGGAGTGGCGGTACCGTTACTACTCGTAGACATCACAGTCGTCGTCGCCATCGTTTTTCCCTCCTCCTCCATCCTCAGGTGGTTCGTCGCGAAAATATCTTCCTCCTCCTTTTCCTCCTCCTCCTCCTCCTCTTCCTCTAACATCATCAACTCCGCCGCGCTCCTTTGCGCTTTCGACTCTCGCAACATCTTGATCATTTCTTGTTCCTCGCGCGTGGTGGTATTAGTATTATTATCTTCTTCTATTCTTTCTTCAGCGCTAAAACCCGTTGTTCGGTTGCTGCTCTGTCGTCTTCCGGCGTTGCTTAAACTCGTCATCGGCGAGTGCATGAACAGAGAAGAAGAAGAAGAAGAACGGATAGACGCTGGAAAATTTTCCTCCTCCTCGGCGTTCTGCTCTTTTCGACCATTTTCTGGCCAAGAAGCGGCTCCTGAGAAAAGCCGATCGTCTCCTTCCATCTCTTCTCCTCCCATCTCTTCTTCTTCTTCCTTCTCCTCTCGATGGTGATGGTGATGATGGTTCATCCCTTTCAACCGTTCCACTAATAGCTGATGCATTTCTTTCACGTCCAGAGATTTTCGGTGGATTTGTTCGGCTAAGCCGAGGTGGTCGCAAAAAGATGTCCTCCCCGCGGAGTCGAGGCGTTTTTTCGACTTTCGATGATGATGATTTTGCGACGACATCATCTCCGTCGTCGTCGTTCTCATCAACTTCGCTTTAGTAGCAGTAGTAGTAAAGTCCGTTTCCTCCGTCGTCGTAGTACACGTCGTCGTCGCAAAAAGTTGCAATTCTCTTATATCCGCGACGACGACAAAAGGAGAGACGTCCTCCTCCTCTTTCAAGGCCAAAAGCTCACGAAGCTTTAAAGGCGTGCGTCTGCGGTGTGTCGAGTGTATTGAGTTCGTTGTGTGATGAGACAGAGGTTGTTAAAAAAAGGAAAATTTTGGCGGGAAAAAAAATTGTACGAGAAGCGAGAGTGCCAAAGCGCGAGCGGTGGTCCTCGTATCGCGCGCTGCGTTGTCGGAATGGTATTTCTACTTTTATTACGATTTTAAAGTAACTTTGTGGATTTGATGTTACACAGTGGTGGTATATGTATATATAAACGCGCTATTTACATAAAAAACTCTTCTTCCTTTTCTCTCTTCGTGTCGTCGTAGTTGTTGTTGGTTCTTCTTAGTAGTAGTAGTATTAACTAGAGAGCGGCGAGGGCGAAGGGCTCGGCGATTGCGACGGCGGTAAAGGAGGTCTATCCGTCGAATCCGCGCCAAACACCTGTCTCAGTGGGTTTTTCGAAACCTTGAGAGTAAACACGAACGCGGTTTCTTCTTCGATGCCTTCGCGTAACATCGCGTCTGGGCTGAGCAACATAAATTTATCTTGGCTGGTGAGGTCCCTTCGCTTGCCGCAATCTAAGGCTTCCCAGACGGACATGCCCGGCTTTTTACTCGCCATTGGATTCTTACCGAGCGTCTCAATTTCTACTTCGCCGGTTTTGAAATCGACGGATACCATGCACTGTTCGCGGGAGATTTTCTTGGACGAAATGCCCGCGACGCCGCGACCGAGCGTTTGTCGTTCTCGATTGATTTCCATGATGGAGCCGTCCGGACATAAAATCTCAAAGGAATATTTCGCGCCGGACGGGGCACCTTCGCCTGTTGCGCCGGAGATATCCCAGTCAGAGACGAGTTTTTTACTCTTATCTATGACAGACGGCGAAATCGGGTCCAAGATGTTATCTTCTTCCACCGAGGCTAAACTCGGCGCGCTTCCTCCTTTGGGCGGTTTGCGAGCCGATTTGTTGCTATTTTTCTTCGCACCGCCAGTCATGCGAGCGACGTCCTCTTTGGCAATTCTGTCTTCCTCGAGCACTTGAACTTTCGTTTGCAAGTCCATGATCAAATCAACCAACTGCTCTTCCGCCTCAGACGCCGCTTGAATGACCGCGACGGCGTTTTCGGCGTTTTCGACGTCGCCGAAACCTTTGAAAGATTTGTGCATAGCCAACGCGTTGGAGACTTGGTCGTTCAATCGTTTTTTGTACTTTGATTTGATGCGATAGGATCGGATACAAGCCAGGATGAAGAGAAAGAGAGCTGCGCATCCGCTTCCAAAAGCATACCAAAAGTATTTCTCGAACCAAGTGTTTTTTTCAGTCGGGATATCACTGCTCCAACCGTAGAGCCTAAAAGGTTGGTAGCCGACGCCCGAATTATTTGCCACGACGGTGACGTACCACAAATCTTCCGTCGTTTCCATCTCGGACGAGACCGTCCCGTTTTTTGCGATGACGTCGGCTAAGCCGAGCGAAGGGCACGTGCCTCTTCTCGAGAGTAACGCTATTTGAGAGGGATTGTTCGGACTGATACTTACGTGCGTTTGCGCCGAGTTCATCCCGCGCGGCATCGGCATGCTAAAATGACGACTTTGACCGCAACACAACCACGCGTCCGACGTCAACAACGTCTTCGTCTCCTCGAAGCCGGTTTCGTTTCTCGGTAAAACGACGATTGTGTCTGGTAAAACTTCGAGTTTAAAAGTAACGTCCAAGACATCCGATCCCGATTGCGTCTCGTCAAATGCGATGGAAAAGTAGACCTTACTTCCGGCGTTTCCGCACAAACCAAAGTGTAAGACCAACGCGTCGTTCGCCCCGTTCGGATCAACCGGCGGCACTACCGCTTTGGCCATGTATTTATCAACCGTTGGAACCTCATCGAGGGATGCAAGCACGAGGATGAGGTTCTTATCGCTCGGCACGAGCGTTCGAATCGTCGCCAGAATATCGCGCGGACCATCTTCGGTCGACGGAACTTCGTACCGTAAAGTTTCGCTCGGACACGATCCTAAAGCGCAAATCAGAGCGTTTTTATCCAACTTGATCTCAGTATTGGAACCATCGGCGTTGATTTCTTTCCCCGTGGGTATTTTTTCGAGATCGTTCGCCGCGCATTGCGCAATCGTGGACGCCCACAAAGCGTCTTCTCTCGGACATTCACCGCTCGTCGAACTCGAACCGCTCCCGGCAACACACCCGCCCACAGTGCTCGTTTTACAATAGCCGCAGTTTGTTTCTTGCGAACATGCTTCGCACGGAGTGGGGTGTCTGTCGTGCACCGCGCACGCTTCGTCGCACCCGTCGGCGTCGCCGGCGAAAGCCCACTTACCGCATACCCCGAGCGGGAGCTTTGCACCGGTACCTTCGGTATAAATAGGTCCCTCCGTATCGCCAGGAACGCACACGCCTTTTTGGCCTTCCGCCGCGCACCAACCGCATCCACTGACGGCTCGGCAGTCATTGCACGTGAACTTCGCGCTACAATCGTTGGCTGGGCAACTGAATTCCGCTTCGCACGTTTTCTTCGACGCCGGCCACGTCGACAATTGCAGTTCCGAGGCGCTGGCGCAGTAGCCTCGGCACGGTGGATCCAAGCAACTCAACTCGCACCAGGAGCAATCGTCATTGGTTCCAGCGGCGCACGATTTACAATCCGGACGCCAGCCGCACCCTTCTTTGGCGCCCCAAAAGGAAAACTGGTATACGCTCGTTCCCGTGTTCACCGTTACGGCAGCTTCGACTGAAAAGTGAATAAAGCGAGCTCCTTCTACGTCTGATGCTGTCCCGGCGCACGCACCTGGTTTGGTGACCGCGGCGATCTCATTCAAATCTCGAAAATTGTGCGTTTTGATGCACGTTTTTGGCGACGAGCACGTCGTGCCGCGATAAAAGTATTCAATACCGTAATCAGTGTGCATTGGATATTCAGCCAAAGACGAAGCTTGTACGTTTACGTTACCATCGACGACCATTTGAGCGTAGGTAAAGCCAAGCGTTTCGAACTGATCGACCCGAATGGAGTAAAATCTCGCGTCGTTATAGTCGAGCGTATTCGAAGATTCGATGGCGCCGATCGATACGTCGTGACAAGCCGTCTCCGCTTTCTCGATGGTCGCGATGAACGTATACTTGATGAAACCGTTTCCATCCTCCCCATTTTCGAGATTTTGGTTGATTGTGGGGTTCTCCAATCCAGCCGAGGCGTAAATCTTGACCAATCGAGGACCGTAAATAAAGCGTATATCTTTGTGTTCAGCTCGAGTGAGCGAGCTATACACCTCGGATTGGTCGTCGTAGACTTTCATTGTTCTGTATCCACCTGCCACCTTATCGTACAATTTATAATCCTCCGCGTTGTCGCTCTTGGGTACACTCACGGAAAGATCCGTGTACGACCGATACGAACTTTGCGCCTTCGGGGATGGCGTGTACGTGTATTGCACTTTATGCAATCCTTCCGGCACTTCCAAGTGATAATAATCTCTGTATCCAACTTGAAAAGATCGCTCGTAAAGCAACCCGGACGATACCGTTTCTGGCTGGTACGGTTGAACTCTCGTACTAATCGACCACGTGTTGCTCGACGATTGAAAGGTCTCCGACGATTTAAAGATCTCCACTCGTATATCCGCTCTGGCGCCCGCCGGAGCGACAAACTGCACCGCTTCGCCCTCCGTCCTCGCGGTTTTTGTGGAGGAGTAATTCGTCCCGGCGCACGAGACGTACAAATCCGGGTTCGGGTTTGTTCCTTCAATATTCGATAAACGTACGGTCATCTGTGTAATGCATTTGAATGCGTATGTGTGTGCGCGAGAGAGATGAAGAGAGAGAGAGAAAATAAAAATCGTCAGCATCATCATAATCATAATCATAATCATCATCATCGTATCTATTCGCGCGGCGCGCTGTTTTATTTTCCCGCGCGAAATTTCGAATTTCTCACAAAACCAACATCAACATCATCCATGGAGAGTCGAGAAAAAGACGCGCGCGACGACTGACGATTATAACGACCACCAACGCGAGACGCTCTCGCCTCGCGCGATTGCAACGCACTTTTGCGCATCTCTCCCTGTCCGCGTCGTTCATTTCTTCGAGAAAACAGAGAAAAAGAGAGAGAAAAGAGATACAGAAAAAAACGTACCAAAGTTTCCACATCCGCCAAGGCCTCGGCGTAATACTCCACCGGGTCCGAGTCGCGATACACCGGCACCAATTGCAATTCCGTACCGTTCTGCTGTATGATCGTCGCCGCGTGTGATGCGTGTGAGAAGAGCATCATCATCAGGAGCGCAATAATCGAGGAAGAAATCGTCGCATTCGTCTTCATCGTCGTCTTCGTCGTAATCATCGTTCGTATTTATAGACGAGAGACAAAAGTCGTTACGTGTTGTGTTTTTTGTCGGTCTTTTCAACTCTGAAGAGATCTTCTTCGACGCTGGAAAAGTCAACCAAACTTTTTTTGTTTAGGGTCTTAGAATTTTTTTTTTTTTGTCCTCTTTCTTTTTCCTCGCGAGGCAACAATTTTTAAGACAACTACGCGGCATTTATTGAGAGCTCTATAGTATTGAAAATGTCATCCGTCCAGGTAGGTGTATTACGCGCGCGTGATCTCTCTCTCTCTCTCGTTCGTTTGTGTGTTTGTTTGTGTGTTCGTTTGTTTGTTTGAGCTCTTAATGAGACTGATTGAAAATGGAAACTCATCTCTCATCATCATCTCTCATCATCATCTCTTTTATGATGTTCTTTCTATGATAAAGGTGACGAACATTTCCCCGTCCGCGCAGGACTCAGACCTGTCCGATTTCTTCTCCACGGCTGGGGACATCTCGAAATTAGTCGTCAAAGACGGTCTGAACAACACGAAACGCGCGACGATTGATTTCAAGGAAAAAGAGGCAGTCTCCGCGGCGTTGTTGTTGAACGGGTGTTTACTGTTGAACCACGCGTTGTGCATCGAGGAGATTCAATTTCCGAGCGAAGAGATGGAGGATTTGGAGGCGTTGAAGAAACGCGCGGAAGGAGGTTTAAACGCGGGGGAGTTGTCGAAAGGAGAGACCATCGCGAGTGGCATTTTGGCGAAAACGATCACGTTTTCCAAGCAAGCCGGTCAAGCGATCAAACAGTTCGACGAGCAGCATAAAATTTCCGAGACGGTGGTTTCGAAAACCAATAGCGCGTACAAAAATGTGGACGAGAAGTTAAAATTGACGGAAACGACGGCGACGATGAAGGTGAAGATATCCGAGGAATCGCAAAAGTTAGACGAGAAATTCAAAGTCTCCGCCACGGCTGGGGCGGCTGGGGAGGTGGTGAAAAACACGAGCACTGGCGTCGTGTCAAAAATTAACGAGAACGAGGCGGTGAAGAAAGCCACCACGGCGGTTTCAAACGCGTTTAGCTTTTTGTCGCAGAAAGCGACCGCAATTGTCTCCAAGGCGGTCGCCGAGAGCGAGAAGGAGATGCCTTCTGCGAAAGCGGCGACGGCCATGGATGGGGTGGATGGAGACGACTCGTCGCCGAAGAGTACCGTGCCAGAGGCGTAAAATATCACTTTTTCTCGCGCGTGTTGTAAAAACAATTTATTGAAAAAATTTCTTCATTTCTAAAAAACGCTCGCTTTCACGCAAACACTTTAAAAAAAAATCGCTTTCTAAAAATGTCACCTCCACCATCGATAACATCTTCCAACATCGCGGAAGCGTACGCCAAGTGGGACAAGTACGTCGAAGACGTCGACAGCGAAGACGAAGACGAACGGTTGAGACAAGAAAACATTGACCAACACGAAACCTATCGCAAATGGCAGTGGGAACAAAAACAGCAACAGAAGTTTGACCCAATGCAAGCGAAAAGAGTGAATTGGGAGAACATGGGCGGGAACAACAGCGAAAACCGCATCAAAGAGCGCATGAAAGCGAAAGAAAAGAACTTTTTCAAGCAGAAGACGTTGACCGAGTACAGTTGGGCGGATTTCGAGACGTATTTAGTCGTGTACGTGAAATTAGACATCGTCGATAATGTGAAGTTGATTGAAGAGCTCGCGTTCGTTCCGAGCGACAAGCGAGAGGCGTTTATGGAGAAACGATTCGACGTCGAGTTTCGGAAGTTTAGTTTCGATTGCGTCGTCGACTTATCGAGCGAGTTTGCGTTGTTTGCGGTATCTGAATTAGCTAAAGAAATCGTTCCTGAAAAATCGTCGGTGATGTTACAACAAAACGGAATGATGACTTTTACGCTTCAAAAATATACGAGAGAGCGTTGGATGCACTTGCGAAGAGGAGAAAAAGGAAGCAGCGAGTAAAAGAAGTGTTACAAAATAAATAATGAGTTCATATTACATGCGGATGCAAAGTTTTCTATACGTGTGCTAAATCTAGGTTGCTAACTTTTGCTCCGCTTGGAGTCGCATTGCGCGCTCTTCTTTTATCATGCGTCTCGTTTCGGCCAACTCTTTGAGAAGCGCCAAGTTTTTCTGCTTCTCCGCGAGCGGCGTCATTGTCGACTTAGTCGTCGTTTCCGTCGCCGAAATCGCTGGATCTTTTTCCAACGATGCTATGCTTTCGCTCGGTTTAGGTACGTCTTCTCTTTCAAACTGAAGCACGCGTCCAGTGGCTGGTTGTGTCGTCGTTTGGAAAAATCCAAAACCAGGCGTGGCTTCTTCAACGCCAGCCCCTGTCATTTCCGTTTGCTGCTGCTGTTGCTGCAGCGTCGTCGTCGTCGGCGGCGGCGGCGGCGGCGGTGGATACTGTTCTTGATGATATGTCAACCCTTTACCACCGCTCGAGCTCATCACGTAATTAATATCCCTTTCGTGCGCCCTATTAATCTCTTCTTTCATCGCTTTCAATTCAGCTTGCACCGATACCAACTCCAATCGCAAAACGTCCCTTTCCTTCTCGACGTCTTCGCACCGTTTTCTCGTCATCATCTCCTCTCTCGCTAATTCTTGAGATAAAGCGGAAAGTTCTGCTATTGTTCTCGAGTGTTCGTTCGTGTGACTTCTTCCGTTCTCGTTCCTTCCGCCGTAATTATTATTCGTCGCCAAATCCAAACACTTCTTCTCCAACGCCCTCGTTTCTCGAAACAACTCGTCCCTCTCCTTCTTCTTCTCCTTGGCATCCTCTATGGCTTGCTTCGCGCGTAACTCCGCACTTTGTGCACGATCGGTCCTCGTCGTTGCAACGCTTTTAGCTCGCTCCATCTCTTGAATCGCTCTTTGCGTCCTCTTCTCCGCCACGTCCACTTGCATCTTCGCATCCCCGACTTTCGTTTCGCTCTCGACTAACCTTCGCGATATAGATTGTATTCGATCTCGCAACTCTCTATTCTTCATATCCGCCGCATCAAACGCGCGCTCGTACTTTTGTAACCTCGCCAAAGTTTTTCGCAAAGCAATCTCGCAGTCTCGTTTCGTCTCTCTCATTTGTTCCACAACCTGTCGATATTTCCTGTTTTCGTACTCCGCGCGTTTCCTCTCTCGTTCGAGCGCGTCTTTTTCCCTATTTACGCGCTCGAGCTGGACGGCGAAGTTGTTTATGGAAACCTTCGATGGAATTCCACCATCACCGCCGCTGAACGAAGAAGCCTTCATCGTTGTCAATTGCTCTCGCGCCCGCATCGCGTTCTCTCGACTTTCTAACACGTCCGATTTTAAATGTTTCACTAAACCAATCAACTCTGTTCGAGAGCACATTCGATTTGAATCTCCTCTCAACGGCCAATCTAAAGCGTCTCTCAACGCTTCTTCCACCGCGCGAATCGTTTCCGTCGCTTCAATCGCGTCTTTTTTCAATCGTTCGATTCGAATTTTGTCGTTGTTACTATCGTTTTCTGGTTGTTGTTTTGCTTCTCGATCGAGCGTCGTCGTCGTCGTCTGTGGTTGTTGTTCACTCGTAGTCACAGAACGAAGGGGAAGAAGAAGTCCTTCGTTGACTGATGATGATGATGATGATGACTTTTTATTCGCACTCGTATTCGTGACGCGTGTTCCTGGGATTTTATGCTTCACGAATTGGTCGAAGAAATCGTCCGGCATCGCGTCTTCGCCGTATTTGCCCGGGTCGTCGTCGTCGTCGTCCGACGCGTCGTCCGGACGATCGTCGTCGAAGACGATCAGTTGCTCGTCGGTGTCGCCTTGGAAAACGTCGGCCTGCATCTCAATTTTTATGAGGAATAAAAAGCAAAATGTTAGGGGATTTGGGCACACAAGCAAACACAAGAAGGGGTGTTCAGAAACTGTATTTATTACAACAAAGTAAACATGGCAACATCGTCGTATCATTTCTCGTTATATACACAACACGCGAATTCATGAATTCGCGCGTTTTCAGTTCTTCGTCTTTTATATACACATACATTCTTTATCTTACTTTTTCTGCGTCCGTCGATAGCGCGAACCAAAATCCAACCATCATCGCGAACGAAGCGAGTGTGTATTCATAAATCTACTTTTCGTTGATCAACTTCAAACCCAAAGCG
>Ga0181557_1000722_pt1 | contig 40283 bp, 32 predicted proteins | sample 011ome_23_FD_148632 | JGI IMG/M metagenome (GOLD analysis project Ga0181557, IMG submission 148632) | Coastal salt marsh microbial communities from the Groves Creek Marsh, Skidaway Island, Georgia - 011506CT metaG (spades assembly) | ecosystem: Environmental > Aquatic > Marine > Intertidal zone...
GGTTTCTGGCATCTGAACTAGGGCCAAACAGAAAATGAGCAGCAAACCACTCCCTAAGTAGCCCAAGGAGAATCCACGAGCTGATAATCTATCCTGCATATCTTTTGGCGCTATGATGGGTAGGTAAGAATTGTAAAAGACAAAGGACCCCGTGAATCCTAGACTAGCAAAAAAGGCAAGCACTAGTGCGAGACCAGGATTACTAGAAGTGAAGTAATACATAAGCATGGTACTCACTCCCCCAGTAATCATAAAGGTGTTCATGAAGACCTTCCTGCGACCGGTTTTATCCGCCATCGCCCCTAGATACGGGCTGAGTAGACTAATGGTTAAAAAGGATGCAGCAATCACGTAATTGTAAATCACAGTATTCTCCCATTCAGAACCAAAAAACATCACACGAGCGCCATTTTCTTTGGTAACTGCCTCGTAATAGATGGGAAGCAGCACAGTGCTAATGACTAATGAGTAGACCGAATTGGCCCAATCGTACATGGCCCAACTGCGCTGAATCTTGTTAAATTTCATATGGTCTCAAAATACAAAAGGTTGAGGCACAATAATTGATTAACTTGGGCAAATAACCACCAAGACAAAATGAAAAAGTTTCTTCTCGCATTGTTCGTTCTAGGCGCTGGCTTCACGGCTAAGTCGCAGGACATGCTCATCTACAAGGACAAAACTATTGATGAAGTGACCATCATGGAGGTAACTCCAGACTTCATCAAGTACCGTGAATTTGGTTCCCCTGTGAACTCTGTCATCTTCACCATTGAAAAAGACTACCTACAAAAAGTAGTGTTTGAAAGTGGACGAGTGATGGACTTTAGTCAGCAAATGATAGACGACGCCCGTGTTTATGCAGGACAGCGCGACAGGGCTCTGAAAATTGACGTTGCAGGATTCAGTGCTAATTACACCTTTGTGACCTACGAACAAGCGGTGACTCCATCTACTTCTTGGGAAGCCGGGTTCATTTTCATCGGTGCAGGTTACGAAAACCAAAACGGATGGAACGACGCTGAAAACGCCATGGGCGGGGCAATCAATATGGGTTACAAGTTCAAGCGTAGTCCAAACTTCTATATGCAGCGCATGCGCTTCGGCCATATCATGAGAGGTACTTACGTAAAACCTAACCTATTTGTAACGACGTACAACTACGATAAAATAGATTACGATCACCCACCAGATCCGGTGACGTTCATGTACCCTTCGACACGAGAAACAGCGGTTGCAGGTTCTTTACAAATGGACTTTGGAAACCAGTTGGTTTTCGCTGACCAATTCGTTTTAGACTATGCAGCAGGTATTGGTTACGGGTTTACTACTAAAGATTCCTGGAATCCTTCTAACTACGGATTCTTAGGTGGTGCTGGGCCTCAAATGGGTTCTCCATACACCTTTAGCTTCACGCTACGCGTAGGTTATTTAATAAATGGTAAATAATTGACCTATCACATAGAGCAATAAAAAAGCCCGGCGCAGTGTGCCGGGCTTTTTTAGTATCTAGTCCGCTTTAGATTAAGCGTTCTGCGCTTTGATCAAGTTCAATGCAGAACCTGCCTTAAACCACTCAATCTGTTGAGCATTGTACGTGTGGTTCAACTTGATAGTATCTGAAGAACCGTCAGCGTGAACAACCTCAAGCGTCAACTGCTTGCCTGGGGCGAACGATGCAAGATCCGTAAAGTTGAACGTATCGTCCACTTGGATCAAATCGTAATCAGCTTCGTTATCAAAGGTCAGACCCAACATACCCTGCTTCTTCAAGTTTGTTTCGTGGATACGAGCGAATGACTTCACGATCACCGCGCGAACGCCTAGGTGACGTGGCTCCATTGCTGCGTGCTCACGAGAAGAACCTTCACCGTAGTTGTGATCACCTACAACAATGGAAGGAACACCCGCTGCCTTGTATGCACGAGCTACGTTAGGTACCTCATCTACTGAACCGTCCAATTGGTTCGTTACAGCGTTTGTCTCTTGCGTGTAGGCATTCACCGCACCAATCAAACAGTTGTTCGAAATGTTATCTAGGTGACCGCGGTAACGCAACCATGGACCGGCCATAGAGATGTGATCCGTGGTACACTTTCCAAAGGCCTTGATCAATAACTTCGCACCTTCAATGTTAGTACCGTCCCATGGAGCGAATGGGCTCAATAGTTGAAGACGCTGTGAATCTGGACTCACAACTACTTCTATACCTGATCCGTCAGCTGCAGGAGCTTGATAACCGTTGTCTTCTACTGCAAAACCAGCCGATGGCAATTCGTGACCTGTTGGCTCTGCCAATTTCACCTCTTCGCCATTTGCGTTGGTCAATGTATCTGTAACCGGGTTGAAATCTAGTTTACCAGAGATTGCGATGGCTGCTACCATTTCTGGTGAAGTAACGAAGGCATGTGTGTTCGGGTTACCGTCAGCACGCTTCGCGAAGTTTCTGTTAAACGAGTGAACGATAGAGTTTTTCTCTTGCTTCTCAGCACCTTCACGTGCCCACTGTCCGATACATGGACCACAAGCGTTGGTAAAAATTCTCGTTCCCTCTAATTTGTTGAACGTATCAATCAAACCGTCACGCTCTGCAGTGTAACGCACTTGCTCTGAACCTGGGTTGATACCCAAGATCGCTTTTGGAACAATGCCTTTCTCCACCGCGTCAGCAACGATAGAAGCAGCACGCGTCAAATCTTCATACGAAGAGTTGGTACATGAACCGATCAATGCCCACTCGATATCCGTTGGCCAATCGTTTGCTGCAGCTTTCTCCTTCATCTCAGCAACTGGTGTAGCGAGATCCGGGGTAAACGGTCCGTTCAAATGTGGAGTCAATTCGTCTAGGTTGATTTCGATCACTTGGTCGAAGTACTGCTCAGGGTTTGCGTACACCTCAGCATCACCCGTCAAGTGCTCAGCTACTGCATCAGCAGCATCTACTACATCTTGACGACCAGTCGCTGCTAAATAGCGACGCATGCTGTCGTCGTACCCGAAGGTTGAAGTCGTTGCACCGATCTCAGCACCCATGTTACAGATGGTTCCTTTACCTGTAGCACTCAAGCTCTCTGCACCTTCACCGAAGTACTCAACGATTGCGCCTGTACCGCCTTTCACCGTGAGGATACCTGCCACCTTCAAGATGACATCCTTAGGCGCAGTCCAACCGTTCAAACGACCGGTGAGCTTCACACCAATGAGTTTCGGGAATTTAAGCTCCCAAGGCATACCTGCCATTACATCTACAGCATCTGCACCACCTACACCGATAGCGACCATACCTAGACCCCCAGCGTTTACCGTATGAGAATCGGTACCGATCATCATACCGCCTGGGAAGGCATAGTTCTCAAGAACTACCTGGTGGATAATACCAGCACCTGGCTTCCAGAAGCCGATGCCGTATTTGTTACATACTGAAGAAAGGAAGTTGAATACCTCGTTATTCTTATTGATTCCGTCTTGCAAATCTTTATCTGCACCTATTCTCGCTTGGATCAAGTGATCAGCGTGAGCCGTGGAAGGAACCGCTACTTTGTCTTTACCAGCTTGCATGAACTGCAACAAGGCCATCTGGGCTGTTGCATCTTGCATTGCTACACGATCAGGAGCAAAGTCTACATAGCTAGCACCGCGCTGGTGTGCTTCCTTTGCTGCTCCGTCCCAAAGGTGAGCGTATAAAATTTTCTCAGAAAGTGTAAGTGGCTTACCCACTGCTTCGCGAGCAGCAGCAATGCGCTCAGGATAGCGCTCATACACTTTGCGAATCATGTCGATATCAAATGTCATATCAGAGTGGTTTTTCGCGTTAGTGGCACGAATTTACTACATAAATAGACTCGTTCAGCATGAGTTTTAGCTAAGATGTAATAGCCACAAACTATTCCTGAAAGAATCTCAAAAAGAGACGCTTATAAATGAGAAATTAGAAAAATAAAGGGGCTTTAATTCCGAATTAAGGAATTAGCACTTTCAAATTGTGGTGCCAATTTTCGCCTTCAACGCGCAATACGTGGATGCCTGTACTCCATCCTAACGTACTTAGGTGGTGAGAAGCCTTAGGATCAGCATTGTACAGCTCCTTACCTTGCATATCGAAAATGCGCAAACCAATTGGTGAATCTGTACTTACATCCATATTATGACCGTCCTGAGCAACACGAAGATTGCGCAACACGCGGTCCATAACATCAAGAAGTTCAAAAGCAACAGTAAAGGAAGTGTCTTTCTCTGGGTTAAAGCTCCAGTCCTTAATCGTGAAGCTTTTGGCACTGTCGGCAACATCCATACGCAGCCATCCGAAACATGCGCTATCGTCCTTTAAAATACGCAGTCCAAGGTAACCGTCCGTTACTGGACCTGCCCAGTTGGAATTCGGATAAGCAACACCGTCCACCAAAAACGCCATGTACCCTACTTTCAATGAGTTGTTGATGCCAGAGAATCCAGCGCCTGGGTTTAATACCGTTCCAGGGACCGCATTGGCTACATAGTTGAAGCTATTCGCAGCAGCACCCAATGCAAGGTTTCCTTCAATGCTGTCGCCAGGGCGCAGAAGAATGGAAGTTACATTGCCTAATTGGCCTCCATTTAAAACGTGCTCAATGGTAAAATCAACAATCGTATCACCGTCTAAATCCAATTCAAAAATGCCATCCACAACAGTCGTGTCGTCGATATCTGTATACAGCAATTGTGCTTGAGCAGAATTCGCTCCAAGGACTGCCGCAGCAGCGCCTAAGTACGAAGAGATTTTCTTGGATTTGTCGTTCATGTCGGCAAATATAGCTTAAAAGCGTCTGAGCTGTGGGGAAATAACAGTCTTTAACAACGAAATATCAACCTTCTTTTTCACGGCGGAACTCAGCACATTTAGCGACTGATGAAGTTCGCTCGAAATCTCACCAGATTCGACTGCATCAAGTAAAGATTCAAAAGACAGATCAATGATTTCAGTATACGGGTCCAATTCCAACACCAATGCCGTCTTCTGAAACTCTTCAGACCAATTCACCTTTTCTCTTAAGCCCAGCGGTACCTGCGCATTCCCTTTCATTCTCCGCTGACTTTGAAGGACTGCATCGAGATCTCTGTGCATGCGAACCACCACTTTTCGTCCTTTGGGCAGTGGCGCCTGGCGCAAGAGTGGCTCTACAATCTTGAGAGCTTTACCTCGCTGCTCCTCCAACCACTGGGCATCCAGTTCCCACTTGCGCACCTTTTCGTGCTCATGATACCCTTTGGCATTGAGCTCGTCTTCACTTCGTACTCCATCCGATACCGCAGGAACGCCACAAGCCTCAAGCAATTGCATCGCCAAAGAAGTACCGCTGCGCGGTGGGCCGGTGACAATAAATAAAGGCTCCTTATCTTCAACCTCTAGCAACTTCATCTGCAGTGCCTTCGCCGTCCCGGCCTCCTCCATCATACCGAGTTTGGCAAAACAGAGTGCTGCGAGACCGTGTAAAGCAGGTTGATAAAATAGTAAGTTCAGACTTTCTAAAGCAGCGTCCAGGGCATCGTCCCACCTTTGCAATAGCAAGAAAGTGCGTGCACGAAGGTTCCAAACATCTACCCCCTGATGCTCTTCATTATCTAATAGCGTGGTCAATTCTTCTAAATTCCCAGCCTTCAGGAGCAATTGGCCCCACAAGACCACGACGCTCTCTTGCGAAGTACTGCTCAATCCGTGTGGAAGTTCTACTGTACCTGTAGCCTTCAAGTTAAGCAAGGCCTGATAATACGACCAGATCAAATTTTCCGGCGCATCTGCCTTGTTCACGATCTGTTCTAAGGCATTATAGTTGCCGGCATCGGCCAATACAGACGCGGCCAATTGCAAATACCGTTCAGGCACTTCGGCGCGATTCGTTAGTGGTTCTATCACCCGCCAAGCCTCAGACAGGCGTTTTTCAGCGCGCAGACTCCGAGCAAGGTAATAGCGATTCTCTTGCAACCTTCCTTCTTCACTGACCAATTGGTTTTCGTCCAAGTACCCCAAGTCCACCAAGGATTGTAGCAATTGCTCGTCGGCAGAGAACGATTCTTCATTAACTCGCACATCCCCTGATTTCAAAGTTTGTACTTGCTTTCCGGTGAACGGCACGGGCACCCTACCCTCCATGGTCTTCGGTGTTTTTAATCCATGCGCCGCCAAAACAATAGGCGCAACATCTAATAGATTCAAGCCTTTCCAATTAAGCTCGTCAGTAAAGAGCGGGCCTTTCGCCGCGAACACCCCGTGGAAGTTGTGTTCCAATGCTGGCGCTCCAGCATGCTCCGGCAAAGCAATACTTCGTTCATTACCGGAAACAAAGCCGTGGTCGCTAATAAGCAATGCGGTGCCATTGGGGTCCAATTGGCCCATGAGAACACTCAAACACAAATCGTGCAAACGGTACGAGCTTTCCACAATGTGCTGATACCGGGTAAAGTCTTCGTCACTCACCCCAACTAGCTGAGGCGGGGCATACTTCATCCCTAAGTGCTTATAATGATCAAGGGCATCAAAATATATACTAGCATGACCTCCTGCACCGTAATCCAGTGCGAACGTAGCCAACAGTTGAACGTTCAATGCATGCGTAGTAATCTTCAGCACACTGCGTACCACATCATCCTTGCTGTCCAATTCCATATTAGGAAAGAATTGCGCAATAGCGGCCGCAGGAATTTCTTCAGGCTTCAACAATAGCGTGGACAAGAGCCTGTGGTGTTCCTTTGGAGCCACACCGTCCTGTAGCCAGCGTAAATCCTCACTAACAGCTAGGTTTGAAACGCGTATTGCGCCCAAAGCACTGTCTTTAGCTGGATGCGACGGCCACCACGCTACACTAGTCGCCGGAATTCCTTGTTTTTCGAGATAGTCAAAATAGGTAGGCATATGGATGGACGAGCCTCGAACGGCGCGAATAGCACCCTCGTGCATTTCTGTAAATCCACGTATACCGTGTGCCGACGGCCACGAAGATGTAGCGATCGAAGTCCAAAGCATCGGAGAGATGGGCGGATCAAGAGTGGCTAAATTCGCATGTACTCCAGCACTCAACAGTTCTGCTAGCGCAGGCATCTTTCCTTGTTGTAAGAGCGGATACATGCTGTTCCAATCGGCCGCATCCCAACCAATGAGAATGCTATCATATAGTGGTCGCTCCGCAAGATCAGGCAGTTCAATCCCCTTGAGCGCAGCTACATTTCTGTAACCGCCTGCCAAAAAACCAAGTGTATGTTTCGGATTCACTGCCACAGCGTAAAAGTAATTGCTAAATTTGGCTTACGCCCTAAGCACCCCACCTATGCGACTAAAGAATTTCAAAGAAACCACATCCCTGGCTTGGTCGGCCATCAAAGCTTCCCCGCTAAGGACCATCTTGACGTCGCTCATTATCTCCTTCGGCATCATGGCCCTTGTAGGCATTTTAAGTGCTACAGATGCCTTGAAACAAAGCTTGGAGAGCAACTTTACCTCCCTGGGTGCCAATACATTGACCATTCGGAATTCACAGGGCGGATTTTTTGTGGGCAATGCCGACTACCGTCAGAACCCTCAAATCACCTACCGCGAAGCCTTGCGTTTTAAAGAGCGTATGGACTACCCTGAAGCAAAAACATCCCTTACCTATATCGCTTCAGGGACTGCCAAGCTTTCTTACCAAAATGTGAGCACCAATCCAAATACACTCATTACAGCGACGGACGAAAATTACATGTACACCGGCGGCTTCGATCTTGCGGAAGGGAGAAACTTCACCTTGGATGATGTGTATTCTGGACGCAACTATACCATATTGGGCAGTGAAACGAAACAAGATTTGTTTGGGGACCAGCCGGCAGCAGGAAATACCATACGTATCCAAGGAAAACCATATTTGGTCATCGGCGCCCTTGCTGAGAAAGGATCTTCAGGTCTGTTTTCTGGCGACCGAGGTGCTTGGGTCACCTTAAACTATGCCCGTGCAAATTTCTCAGGCGGCTCGCCGAACTACACCTTGAGTATCAATGCACCGAGTGCTGAAACCCTAGACGCCGTGCAGGGACAATGTATGGCTTTGATGCGTAGCGTTAGAAAATTGGTCCCAAAAGAACGCGACAACTTTAGCATCACACGTAGTGATAGCGTCGCGAAGAGTTTAATTGACAATTTAAACATGGTGACCACTGGTGCCTTTATCATTGGCTCTATTACTCTGCTGGGTGCGTCCATTGCCTTGATGAATATTATGCTTGTAAGTGTTACCGAGCGTACCAGAGAGATCGGTACTCGTAAGGCCATTGGCGCAACCAAGAGGGCCATTAGTTCTCAGTTCCTTTCCGAGGCCGTTATGATTACGCAGATCGGTGGCTGGGCAGGTATTGTGTTCGGGATTATCATAGGAAATGTCGTAGCGAACCAGATTGGTGGGTTCTTCTTCATTCCTTGGCTCTGGATCATTGTGGCCTTCGTGATATCCGTTTTAGTCGGTGTTGCAGCAGGATGGTATCCGGCAACAAAGGCCGCGGACCTCGATCCTGTGGAAGCCCTGCGCTACGAGTAGCTTATTTCTTTTCTACTTGAGCGTATCCTACGCTCGCCCCTATTGCTAAACCAAGAGACAACCACAATCCTATGTTGTCTGTCAGTGAACCAATAAGTAAACCTATGATCATTCCCGCACTTAGGTACGGTATGACCTTCTTGTCGACGGCTTTCGTTTTCTTTTTCATGGTGGTTAAAGTATAAAAAAAGCCGTCCCGAGGGACGGCTTCACGCATTCGCGATATAGGATTGTCGTTTAAGCTTCCGCTACAACGTCAAATTCAAAGTTTACTACAACTTCACGGTGCAAACGCACTGCAGCAGTGTAGTGACCAAGTGCCTTGATAGAACCACCCACGATTTGGATGAATTTCTTCTCAAGGGTAACACCAACCTTCGCTAGTTCGTCTGCTACGTTTTGGTTAGTAACCGCACCGAAGAGTTTGTTACCTGTACCTACTTTAGCAGTCATCTTCAACTCAACACCAGCCAATTTCTCAGCAGTTGCTTTTGCATCAGCGATAGCTTGAGCTTCTTTGTGCGCACGTTGACGCAAGTTCTCAGCCAATACTTTCTTAGCGCTCTCTGTTGCCAATACTCCGAATCCTTGTGGGATCAAGAAGTTACGACCGTAACCGTCTTTTACAGTTACCACGTCATCAGTAAAACCTAAGTTTTCTACGTCTTTCTTTAGAATGATTTCCATGGTACTGAATTATTTAAGGTTATCAGCTACGTAAGGCATCAATGCAATGTGACGAGCACGCTTGATAGCTGTAGATAATTTTCTTTGGTATTTCAATGAAGTACCGGTCAAACGACGTGGCAAGATTTTACCTTGTGGGTTTACAAAACGCAACAAGTAATCTGGATCCTTGTAGTCGATGTATTTGATACCGGATTTCTTAAAACGACAGTACTTCTGTTGGTTGCCGCTTTCTACGTTGATAGGCTGTAGGTAACGTACATCACCTTTACCTCTGTTTCCTCTAGTTGCCATAATTTCTTCTTTTAAGCGTTAACTCTGGCACGACGCTTTGCAGCGTATTCGATGCCATATTTATCCATTCTTACTGTCAAAAAGCGCATAATACGCTCGTCACGCTTAAACTCAACTTCTAGCGGAGCGATTGCCTCACCTGGAGCTGTGTATTCTACAAAGTGGTAAAAGCCACTTTTTTTCTTTTGGATTGGGTAAGCCATCTTCTTGAGGCCCCAATTTTCTTTGTTGATAATGCTCGCGCCTCTCTCTTTCAAGAACGACACGTACTTATCTACCGCTTCCTTTACCTGATCTTCAGATAAAACGGGATTCAAAATGAAAACGGTTTCGTACTGATTCATAATTAATTGAACTTAAAATTTAAGGAGTGCAAATGTACGAGACTTTTCCTATTGTTCCAACTAATGTTAGCAACGTGTTTACAGCCTTTTTTTCTGCGGACATTTTATAGGTGCAAAGGTCGCTTATATTTGTGGTATGGAGCAATTCATTGTATCAGCAAGAAAATACAGACCACAGGCCTTTGAGTCGGTGGTTGGACAGCGCCATATCACCGACACACTGCTTAAAAGTGTGGCCAGTGATCATTTAGCGCAGGCCCTGCTCTTCTGCGGTCCACGTGGTGTTGGAAAAACGACATGTGCCCGTATTCTAGCCAAGGTCATCAATGGCGATGCGAATTTGACGGAAGAAGAATTGGCATTAAACATCTTTGAATTGGATGCCGCATCAAACAACTCTGTGGATGATATCCGCAGATTAATTGATCAAGTTCGATTCGCTCCGCAAACAGGAAAATTCAAGGTCTATATTATTGATGAGGTGCACATGCTCTCTCAGCAGGCCTTCAACGCCTTCTTGAAGACCCTGGAAGAACCGCCAGCGCATGCCATCTTCATTCTAGCGACTACAGAGAAGCACAAGATTATACCAACCATCTTATCGCGTTGTCAAATCTTTGACTTCAAGCGCATCACGGTGGATGATATTGCAGGGCATCTCGCATTCGTAGCCGAAAAAGAAGGTGTACAAGCGGAACCTGAAGCCCTGCACATGATTGCAGAAAAAGCCGACGGCGCCCTTCGCGATGCCTTGAGTTTGTTCGACCGCATGGTTAGCTTCTCAGGAAGCGAGCTCACCTACAATCAAGTCGTAGAAGTGTTGGATATCTTAGATTACAACTACTTCTTCCGCTCGATCGACCTCGCAGCAGGAGTGAACTATCCTGATCTGCTCCTCTTGTACAATGAGGTCTTAGAGAAAGGATTCAATGGCCACGAATTTGTTGTCGGAATGGCCAAGCACTTTAGAGATCTCTTGGTCGCTCGAGAGCCTAGAACGGTGGAACTTCTTGAAGTTGGTCCTGCCATCAAACAGCGTTACCTCGAGCAGAGCGCAGCAACCTCAACGAGATTCTTGTTGCACGGGTTGAAAGTCTTCAATGAGTTAGATGGTCAGTACAAGGCTTCGAGTCAGCCGAGAATTCTAGTAGAATTAGGCCTACTTAAACTCGTTGAGTTCATCTCGCAAGAAAAAAAAAAGTCGGAACCCAGCGTAACGCCTAAAGCTGAAGGTACGGATCTATACCTGCCCGATGCCCTCCCAAAACGAGGTGACACCCCTGCTCCACCTGCACCTGCCCCAGCAACTCAAACGGCTCCAGCGCCCGTAACACCAACTGCCGCACCTACCTCTGCTACAGTTCCAGTTGCCACCGAGACTTCTTCGACCGCTCCAGCACCACCCCCTGCTCCTGCTCCACAAACTACTGCCCCAGTGCACGAAACTGTGAGCGATTCTAATTTGCCAGGGGAGCCAGCGATTCCAGAAAATCCAGCTGTAGCACCGCCGCCAGAAGTCGCTCCTGATGCTGCTTTTGACCTTCCGAAAGAAGGCAGACGTCGCAGAACCACGGGCAAGAAAAAAGGCGGGTTATCACTTACGGCTATGATGGAGGAAATGGCCAGTGAGAACGAACCGACGAAGCCAACGGCTGAATCGGGTGAGAGCGATATTCCTGCAGCGGCAGAAGGCCCGCAGAACGTATATACGGAGCACGAATTAAAATTGGCCCTGGAAGAATATACCAACCAGCGCCATGTCAAGACGGCAATACGCAGCATGCTACAGGCACAAGTACCTAAGATTTTGGATAAAAACACGTTGGAAATAACGGTTGACAACAACATCCAGCAAGGCTACTTTAATGACGAACAGAAAGAATTGGTTCCTTGGTTGCGCAAAAAATTGGACAACTACGCCCTTCGTTTTGAGGTGAAGATGGCGGAAAACCTTCAAACGAAAAAACTCTATCTACCAGAGGAGAAATTCAAGCACATGGTGGAAAAGAACCCGAACCTGCTCTACCTGCGTGAGAAGCTAAATACCGACCTGGAATAATGCGCCGAATTCTTCTGCTTTTCTTACTCCTTGGCCAGCTGAATGCTAATGCACAGATGGATTGGTGGAATCAAATCCACAACTGGGACGGAGCGACGCCGTGGACGCAATACATGAAATATTCTCATGCCTACCTTGGCCCTAATGCTATTCCCATCCCTACACTTCAACGGAGCGACCGTAGCTATTTTAAGAGTAGCTCACAGATGAGTCTCATCGAAGACGATAGCTTTATAACACTGCACAACGAACTGCATTGGGACAGAGGCCATACACAGATTCATATTACGCATCAGAGCATAGAATATTACCGCATGTCGGAAGAAGTACGAGACTTGCGGATTTCTAGGGATCAGGACGGTGAAGGCGTGCTCGCAGGGGATGTCTTAATCGATATCAGCACCCGAATTTGGGAAAAAGAACAAGATGCAATTTGGTTCACATTTCACACCAAGACAGCCGCTGGACCCCTGCCTCAAGCGAGGTTTACCGATGCACCCGGTTATGCCTTTTTCTTTTCGCACCAAAAAACGTTCGCACCCATAAGAAATTGGGTCCCGACCTTGACCACAGACGCCGGGTTCCAAGTCTATCAAACCCACTGGGTCGATTACCCCCAGAACGATGGATTGCTAGGAAATATAGGACTTCAGCTACAAAAAGACGAAGCCTTTTTTAGCGCTCGACTCCGCACTTTTAGCGGCTACTTTCTCGAGGGAGACTGGCCAAGACTGCTAGAGTTAAGCTGGGATAAAAATATTTCTTTTGGAAAAACTTCCGTAGGCTGGACTCAAGGATTGAATGATTACCCGTTCTCTTTTTTAACCGTTGGACTGGTCTGCTGGTTAGACTAGCGCCAATAATCGCCACCAGAGTCCTAGAGGCACTCGTGTAGTTTTCGCCTTTATTAAGGCTTCTGATTTCCACTTTTTCTGTGCCTCGGCATTTCCACGCTTCTTGTACGTACGGGCCAATTCATAGGCCTTACGAACCTCATAGAGCTTAAATTCCTTCTCACTGACGTGTCCGAGGTCTTTAGCTCTAGCAACTGCACGCATCACTTTATTTACGTGCCCTTCTACATCTGAAGTCATGCCGAAATCCAATCGGTACTTCAGCGTCGCCTCAGGCAGCATCTTCGGAAAATCGCCACGGCTAAGCACTCTTAAATGCGCGCCAACATCTTCCTGAAGGTTCCTATCGTTTTCCCAAGCGTAGTCAAAACCACTGCGCATAATAATCGTTGAAGGAACAATCGGGTTGTAGCTCAAAAAAGACCGCAGAGAACTGACCTGGCTGCAAGCTCTTTTACGCATACTATTTTCATCATCAGGTGTCCACTCCAATATAGGTGTGTAAAACCACTGGGTCTTTGGATACCTTAAAAGCCCCTTCACCCCTTGCTCGAGCTTAGCTGGCAACCACACATCGTCCGCATCCAAAAATGCATAGGCATCACCCGTAGCAGCAGCCATTCCAGCATTCCTGGCTTTTCCTAAGCCTGAATTTGCCTGACTTACGATCCTTAAAGTGAACTTGGCTTCAAATTTTGCAGCGACTCTTCGAGTATTGTCAGTACTTCCGTCGTCCACTAAAATCACCTCAAAAGGTCGAACAGTCTGACGTACCACACTTTCTAAACATTGCTCCAGCGTGGATTCGGCATTGTATGCAGGTATGATGACAGAAATTCTCATTAGTGCGCAAAGAATGATTTGGGGAACAGACGAGCTGCTAATTTTTTAGCTGGCTTTTTCAAACCGAGGTAAATAAAGAATTGACCCAATAATTTAATGGCGCCACTTCTGAGCAAATACCTGCCTAATCCTTTTTTATACTCCTTAAAGGCCTTGTATAACCTGCGGTTGTTGCGCCAGACCTCAGCGCTGCGGTCCATGGAGAACACATTGGCTGCCCACCACATCGCTACTTGGCCACGGGCAGCATTGATGGTTTCGAGTGTTGCAAAGCTTTCCTTCTCGAAGATGGTGTACATCTCTAACAGCTCGTCAAAGGCACTGTAGGAGCTGATGGCGCGGCTGCGTTGTGTTTGTGAATGAAAGCGGAATTTGTTTCGCGGCCGCGCATGAAAGACGAGATCGCCGTATTGCAAAAGCTTGGCGTAAAAGAGCCAATCTCCATTTAGGCGCCAATGCGTCGCTGGCGCGCCAACTTTATCGAAAGCTTCTTTACGCATTAAGATGCCGCTGGCGTTAGGGATGGTGTTGGAAAAGACCATGTGTTTGGCCACCTCGGTTTTCCCTTCGTTTGTGAAGTCTTTGGCCCATTTGGAAGTATCGCCAAAGATGAAGGCATAATCGTCTTTAAAGTCCCGCAAGAATTGGCCGTTCTCATCCACGAGATGGCTGTGACTGTAGGCGATTACAGCGTTTTCATTGGCCTCCATACTCTGTACGTGAAGCGCAAGCATATCTGTATCGCAGTAATCGTCGCTTTCGGCAATCCACAGGTATTTGCCCTTGGCCCAAGCGGCTCCTTTGGCCCATTGCGCGAAAGGACTGCCAGAGTTTTCTTCGTTGAACATCGTGGTCATCCTGGAGTCCTTTGTTGCCCATTTTTCGAGCACACTACGGCTATCGTCTGGACTGCAATCGTCCATCAATAACACCTCAATATTCGTGTAGGACTGTGAAGCAATGCTTTCCAATCGCTGATCCAAGAAAGCAGCATGGTTGTAATTAGGTACGATTACGCTCACCAATGGACCATCCGTAGGCAATACTGCTAAAGGTTTTGAGAAGGTCGTTGTGGCCGATTTTGGACTTCGCCTTGCGAAGCCTTCCATCTTCCCTGGACGGACCTTGCAGAATTGGTACAGAGAGAACCAACTTTTACGTTGAGTATCGATATCTGGGCTGACCAAATCTTTATACTGCACCATGCGTACCTCTACTCCAGTGTTCTTGATGTTCGTGGTGGCCGCTTCGTTGTAAGAACGCACAAGCTCACGAGCAGTTTCTTCTGTAAGATCACTAAAAGCTTCCCCTTCAACACGCTGGCGTCGAAGCAAGCTTTGAACGATCTCCTCTTCATCGCGTAGTACCCAGATGACCTTTGCCTTCGGAAAGCGAGCAAGCCACCAAGGTAGGGTGAAGCATAAACGAGGGTCTTTTACCGCCCATGGTCCGCTATGTGCTAGTGCTAATGAAAGGCGGCGGCCTGAAGGATGTTTCAGATGCGTGCCGTAAATGTCTAGGTCGGTAAGTTCAATCTGAAAACTTGAAGCAGCATCTAAAACCGATTCAAGTCCAGGCGGCGACCACCAGTTTCCACCGGCAGTTTCCAGGATGCGGTCATTAATATCTATGCCGTAAAGGGCTTCAGAGTTATGATCGAGAATGGTTCCTAAATGAACGCCAGCCGCTCCCAAGGCGCGAGTCACCATAGTGGTCCCACTGCGGTGCATGCCAAGTATAAAGACGGGTTGCTTGATTTTGGGTAGAAACATGTATTTTCGGCTCCGATGCGTAACCCAAAGAAACTCGTTTTTATCCACATCCCAAAAACTGCCGGGACATCCTTGCGATTATTGTTGGAAAGTAACTACAAGGAAACCGAGCGTAGGGCCATTTACAGTCATCAGGATTTGGACGAGCAGCTCGCATCCGCCCTAAACGACTCTAAGGTCAAATGCATCTACGGGCATTTCCCTTTACGTCCCGTAATTGCCGAGTCAAATGCTACAGTGGTGACGCTTTTCCGAGAGCCTCTAGCGCGCTCAATGAGTCACTACAACCACTACAGCAAGCGCATGAACGAAAAGCATGCACAACTCATGGAAGGGATTGACAGTCCTGAAGACTTTACCAAATTGGTTCAGAGCAATAATCGCCAGACGGCATTTATGAGTGGCTATTTGAACCAAAAGGAGTTTCTGGAGGACAAAGACGTATTAGAAAAAGCATTGGCCAATTTTGACCGATTGGACGCCGTTGGCTTCACAGAGCACTATGCAGCATCTATCGCCTACTTTGGCGAGCAATTTGGGTGGAAAAACACCCTTGTGGAGCATCACAACAGTGGGGGCAAGAAAAAGGAAATTGGCGCTAAGGCCGTTTGGGAAAGCATGAACGTATACGACCTACCCCTCTACGATAAGGCTATAGAACGTTTTGCCGGTATTTTGAAAAACTACCAAGGGCGAGCGCCTCGTGTTCCGAAGGCACCACTACTGAAAAGAGTATTGGGTTACTTACGTGCTCTGAGCTCGAAATTCTGACCGAGGTAAACGCGTCTTACCTGCTCATCTGCAGCCAATTCTTCTGCGGTACCACTTTTTAGAATACGACCCTCGAACATCAAATACGTACGATCAGTGATGGCTAAGGTCTCTTGAACATTGTGGTCGGTGATGAGAATACCGATGTTTTTCTTCTTTAAGTTGGCCACAATCATCTGAATATCTTCTACCGCGATTGGGTCTACTCCCGCAAAGGGCTCATCCAACAAAATGAACTTTGGCTTGGTGGCTAAGGCACGTGCTATTTCCGTGCGGCGGCGTTCCCCACCACTGAGCAAATCACCACGAGTTTTACGGATGTGCTGCAACCCGAACTCATCGAGCAACTCTTCAAGACGCTCGTTGCGCTCTTGCGCGCCCAGGCCCGCCATTTCCAAAACACCTAGAATATTATCTTCGATACTGAGTTTGCGGAATACCGATGCCTCCTGGGCCAAATAACCAATACCCATCTGCGCTCGCTTATACATAGGTAGCTTTTGGATGGGCGTACCGTCAAGCAAGATTTGACCACTAAACGGTCGGATTAGCCCAACTACCGTGTAGAAACTAGTAGTCTTTCCTGCTCCATTTGGACCAAGCAACCCTACAATCTCGCCTTGATTCACCTCAAAACTCACCTCGTTAACCACGGTGCGTGAACGGTACTTTTTTACGATATGTTGTGCTTCTAACTTCACTTAAGACATCTTCACTTTGGCCTTGTTCTTAATGATTCTACGGCTTACCATAATACTGATCTGGTACAAGATAAGCACGGGTAGCGTCACTAAGATTTGCGAGGCAATATCGGGCGGGGTAATGATTGCGCTGAGCAACAAGATACCCACTATGGCATGCCTGCGGTAGGTTTTCAAAAGTTCTGGTGTAACAACGCCAATTTTACTCAGGAAGTATACAACAATAGGAAGTTGGAAAAGAATACCCGTAGCCAACGTCACTGAACTTACCATGCTGATGTACGAAGTGAGGTCAATGCGGTTAAAGATTTCTGAGGAAACAGTGTAAGTGCCTAAAAATTGGACACTTAAAGGAACAATTATATAATAGCCAAAGAGCACTCCAAGGATGAAAAGAACCGTGGTAAAAAGGATCACCCCACGCGAATTCTTGCGCTCGTTCTCGTGAAGGCCCGGTTGGATGAAACGCCAGATTTCCCAGAACACGTAAGGGAATGCTATGATGATTCCCGCGACCAACGAGACCCAGAGGTGCATCTGGAATTGGCCACTCATTCGCATATTCAATAACTCGAACGGCATCTCGTCAAAACAAAATACATCGCCACCAACAAAGCCAGAAAGCCAGCAAAAAAATGTGTAGGTCGGAAAATCCATCTGTTTGGGACCGAAAATAATCGTATCAAAGATGATTTCCTTTGAAAGGAAGGCTACCACAGCGAAAACCGCAATGACTATGGAAGCGCGCATTAAATGCCAGCGCAACTCACCGAGGTGATCCAAAAAGCTCATGTTGTTTTTATCGCTACTCATGTTGATAACACAGAATTGTGGTCAAAAATCCGAAAAACATTCTGATGTACCTTCACAATCCTTGATTAAATACCGTATCTTTTAGGGAGAACAAATACATCGCAGCGCACATGTCCTCTAACCATTGGGAACATCACCTAAAACAGTTTTTTGGTTTTAGCGATTTTAAAGGAAGCCAAAAAGCCATCATTGAAAGCCTTGCATCAGGTAAAGATACGTTCGTGATTATGCCTACCGGTGGGGGTAAAAGCTTGTGTTACCAGCTTCCGGCCCTTACAAGTAAAGGGACGGCCATTATCATAAGTCCACTTATTGCATTGATGAAAAATCAGGTCGATGCGATACGTGGGCACAGCGAACAGGACGGTATAGCACACGTGTTAAACAGTTCATTGACCAAGGGTCAACTAGAACAAGTTCATGCTGATTTAAAATCCGGGATCACTAAGTTGTTATTTGTGGCGCCTGAGAGCTTGAACAAATCGGCAAACATAGAACTACTGAAATCCATAGAAATCAGCTTCTTTGCCGTTGACGAAGCCCACTGTATTTCTGAATGGGGCCACGATTTCCGTCCTGATTACCGTACAATTAAAGAAAGCGTCAAAGCTTTGGGTAGAAAACCCATCATCGCATTAACGGCAACAGCCACTCCAAAAGTTCAAGCAGATATCATGAAAACATTGGGTATGGAAGACCCACAAGTGTTTTTATCTAGCTTTAATCGCCCAAATCTCTATTACGAGGTACGCCCCAAACGCGATATAGACAGAGACATTACCAAACTGCTCCAAGCGAATCAAGGTAAAAGCGCAATCGTCTATTGTTTGTCTCGTCAAAAGGTAGAGGACCTTGCCGAGCAACTGCAAGTGAACGGCATCAATGCCCTGCCCTACCATGCGGGACTGGAAGCTAGCAAACGTGTGAAGCACCAAGATGCCTTCCTAAATGAGGATTGCGATGTCATAGTGGCAACCATCGCCTTTGGTATGGGTATCGATAAGCCAGATGTTCGCTTTGTATTGCATTACGACATGCCAAAATCCCTAGAAAGTTACTACCAAGAAACCGGAAGAGCAGGACGTGATGGAGGCGAAGGATCGTGTATCACCTACTTTGACATCAAGGATATTGAGCGCCTACAGAAATTCTTGAACAAAAAGAATGTAAGCGAGCAAGAAATTGGACGTCAACTGTTGGAGGAAGCCACAGGGTACGCGGAAGCTGCGACTTGTCGTCGCCGAGCTATTCTCCACTATTTTGGAGAGGATTTCCACGAGGACGACTGCAATAAAATGTGTGACAACTGTCGTCATCCTAAAGAGAAGGTCGAGGCCTCTGAAGAATTATTGGATGTTATCGCTGCAGTGAAAGAAACGCACGGAAAGTTCAAAACCACGGAGATTGTCAATATCCTACGCGGACAAAGCTCAGCTGTTCTTGTGAAGAATGATGCGATGAGCTTACCGACCTGGGGCAAGCAAAAAGATAAAAGCGAAGTACACCTTCGTGCGGTTATTCGACAAGGAATCATTCGCCATTACCTCTACAAAAACATTGATGCCTACGGCACCATACAGATCACCGAAAAAGCCGCTTCGGGCAAACTTCCTAAAGCATTCCGCGTAAGAAAAGAGCTCGATTATGACGTTCTTAACTCCGCGGCGAGCGCTCCTACAAAAGTAGTAGCCGTTGACAAGCAGCTGTTCAGCATACTCAAAGATCTCAGAAAGAAGATCGGGAATGCTAAAGGGGTCCCACCCTATGCCGTATTCAGCGAAAATTCCTTGAGCGAAATGGCAACCATTTACCCTTGTAATCTTGATGAACTCAAAAACATCCAAGGTGTAGGTGAAGGGAAAGCACGTAAGTTCGGCGCCAAGATGGTAGAAGCCATAGAAAAGTACGTGGAGGAAAATGATATTGACCGTCCACAGGATATGGTGTTCAAATCGGTCGCAAACAAGAGCGCTTTGAAAGTGTACATTATTCAAAGTACCGACCGCAAATTACCCTTTGATGACATCGCCAAGGCAAAGGGCCTTAAGATGGACCAACTACTCGAAGAAATGGAGCGGATTGTAACTAGCGGTACTAAACTGAATATTGATTATTACCTAGAGGATATTCTCGATGAGGACAGCATTGAAGAATTGTTCGACTTTTTGACCGAAGATTGTGAAGAAGGTTCCATTGAGGAGCTCACTGAAGAGTTCGGCGACGAATATGAAGAAGACGAGCTGCGATTAGCGCGTTTAAAATTCTTCTCAGATGTTGCTAATTAATCAACCACAGAAGTATTAAAAAAGCCCGCAATTGCGGGCTTTTTTAGTTTTTAAATAGTTCGCCAAGTTGTTGTGGCGAATGCTTGAACTTCAATTGCTTTGTGGCTTTAGAGAAGGCCAAGATGTTTTGGATGCTTTTTTCAGAGGCTCCTACCTCCAGATGTTCATAAGGTAAAGTTTTTCCCATGGGCTTCGTTTGTGATTTTAGGTATAACGCTGCCCTGAACACCTTAGTATGTAGATGCTTAAAATTCTAAACTAATATTGTGTTTGACCATCAACTTCTGCATGTTGCTTACTGCGTAACGCATGCGTCCCAAAGCCGTGTTGATACTTACATCGGTCTCTTCTGCAATTTCCTTAAAACTGTAGTTGCAAAAGATGCGCAGCTCCAACACTTTCCGCTGGTCCTCGGGCAAGAATTTGATCAACTTGTACAAATCCTCATTGATCTGCGCTTCAATCACCTCTTGCTCATAGCTTTGATCAACTTCGCCGTACGTATCGAATACCGTGAATTCTCCACTAGGTCTAAACTCCTTCTTACGTGACTCACGGCGAAAATGATCCAAGGTAGTATTGTTCGCCACGCGAATGGCCCAAGGCAGGAACTTACCCTTCTCTTCATAATTCGACTTCCGCAACGAGCGGATAATCTTAATAAAGGTTTCTTGAAACAGGTCGTCAGCGACTTCTGCGTCTTGAACTTTTGAATAAATCTGTAGGAAAATGCGTTTTTGGTGTCTACGAATCAACACCTCAAAGGCTTGCTCATTTCCGCTACGATACTGCGCCACTAAGTCGTGGTCTTCCAGTTGTCCTAGTTTCATACATCAAGGATTTAGCGTAGCAGTCTCTCTATAGGCAAGTCATTTATTTTGTGTGAATATAAGACAAAGAATCAAATACTATTCCAAAATCATTCATTTCTCCGGAACTGCAGGTCCATTTTAAGGTTACATTTGTGGTTTCACTCCAATCATACATGACCGAATTCATAGAAATTAAGCGCGCCGCGGTACACAACCTTAAAGAAGTTAGTGTAGATATTCCTAGAAATCAGTTGGTTGTTATCACAGGAGTAAGCGGGTCCGGGAAAAGCTCCCTTGCCTTCGACACCCTATTTGCAGAAGGTCAACGCCGCTACGTGGAGAGCCTGAGTTCGTATGCGCGCCAGTTCTTGGGAAAATTAGACAAACCGAAAGTAGAATACATCAAGGGGATTCCACCGGCTGTGGCGATACAGCAGAAGGTGAGCAGCAAAAACCCTAGATCGACTGTTGGCACCACTACAGAAATTTACGATTACCTCAAGCTGCTTTACGCACGAGTTGGACGAACCTACAGCCCAGTTTCTGGGGAAGAAGTAAAGCGCCATCAGGTTCAGGACGTAATCGACTTCATTGATACCAAAGAAGAAGGCACGCGCTTTTTAATCGTTGCTCCAGTTACCTTCAGCGACAGAACCGCTATCCAACATTTGACCATTTTAGCTTCGCAAGGATTTGCAAGAATGCTTGTAGACGGATCAATTGAGCGCATTGAAGACGTTATCGAAACGGGCACCTACGATGAAAAAGTAATTTCACTTGTCGTGGATCGTGCCGTCGTTCGTCGCGAAGACCAAGAAAACATTCATCGACTACAAGATTCCATACAAACTGCCTTTTACGAAGGACGTGGGAGCTGTCTGATCAATTTCATGGACGGACAACCACCCGTTGAATTCAATAACCTTTTTGAGTTGGACGGCATGGCGTTTACGGAGCCTTCCGTGCACTTGTTCAGTTTTAACAACCCTGTGGGTGCTTGTCCAACCTGTGAGGGATTCGGTAGCATCATGGGGGTGGATGAAGACCTAGTCATACCCAATCAGACATTAAGTGTCTATGAAGGTGCTGTAGCCCCTTGGAAGGGCGAGACCATGGGAAAATGGAAGAACAAGTTTATTCTCGCTGCGAGTGAAATAGGTTTTCCGGTGCACCGACCGTATATGGACCTCTCTGACGAAGAAAAAGAGGTGCTTTGGAAAGGTGGTAAAGGATTCAAAGGGATCAACGCGTTCTTTAAACATCTGGAAAGTAAGAAGTATAAGATCCAGTTCCGAGTAATGCTTAGCCGATACCGCGGACGTACAAAATGTACTACGTGTAAGGGAAAGCGTCTCAAACCTGAAGCTGGTTATGTGAAAATTGGTGGTGTTGCCCTGCACGAACTTGTAGAGTTACCGCTGAATAAATTGGCCGATTTCTTCAAAAATCTCAACCTAGAAGAGCGAGAGGCTGAGATTGCGAAACGACTACTTACCGAAATCACAACTCGAATCGACTTCTTGATGAATGTGGGCCTCTCCTACCTTACCTTGAACAGAACGAGTAACACTTTAAGCGGCGGAGAAAGCCAACGGATACAACTGGCTACATCTTTAGGTTCCGCATTGGTTGGTTCGCTATACATTTTGGACGAGCCTTCTATCGGTTTACACCCTTACGATGCCGAGCAACTAATCAAAGTCATCCAAGCCCTGCGCGACAAAGGCAATACAGTCGTAGTTGTAGAACACGAAGAAGCCTTCATGCATGCCGCTGATTACCTTATTGATATCGGTCCAGCAGCAGGGAATTTAGGTGGAGAAATCGTTGCAGCAGGTCTGCCAGATGCTGTTTTAGCGCACGAAAGCAGCTTAACAGCGGGTTACTTGAGCGGAAGAATGGAAATTCCACAGCCCAAAGAATTGCGTAAAGCCACCGGTTATATTCGTTTAGAAGGCGTGCGACAGCACAACCTTAAAGGATTTGACGTCGACATACCGCTTGGTGTTCTCTCTGTAGTAGCCGGAGTAAGCGGATCTGGGAAAAGTACACTTATCAAGAAAATACTTTACCCTGCTTTAAAGAAGCATTTGGAGCACGTAGGTGAACGCCCAGGGCTACACAAAGCCCTTACTGGTGATTTAAACAAGATTGCCCACGTAGAAATGGTGGACCAAAACCCTATCGGTAAGTCTTCCCGTTCGAATCCTGTAACCTACTTAAAAGCCTACGACGATATCCGCAACCTATACGCTGCCAATGAGCTTTCAAAAGTGCGCGGTTACAAGGCCAAACACTTCAGTTTCAATACCGACGGTGGTCGTTGTGATACGTGTAAAGGAGAAGGTGAGGTCACCATAGAAATGCAGTTCATGGCGGATGTTCACCTTCCATGTGAAGATTGCAATGGGCACCGATTCAAGGCTGAAATCTTGGAAGTCAAAATCCACGACAAAAGCATCTCGGACATTCTCGAATGCACTATTGATGAGGCTATTGAATTCTTCAGAAGCATTAAGCAGACAAAAATTGCTAATAAGCTTCAACCCTTGCAAGATGTAGGTCTTGGTTATGCAGCCGTTGGACAAAGCAGCTCCACACTTAGTGGTGGTGAAGCCCAGCGTGTGAAATTGGCCTATTTCCTCTCCAAAGGCGATAAAGCGGGCAAAACATTATTCCTCTTTGATGAGCCCACAACTGGGCTACACTTTGACGATGTTAAAAAATTACTCGTGGCGCTAAATGCATTGGTAGATATGGGACATACTGTATTGGTGATTGAACACGATCTCGATGTGATCGAACGTGCCGATCATTTAATTGAAATTGGGCCCAAAGGTGGTGAAGAAGGCGGTGAATTATTATTTACTGGAGCACCCACAAATATTTCTTCAGTTCAAAACAGCCCCACGGCCTACTCGATTTCAAGCAAGAAATAGCACGATCTCATTTGAGACACTCGATAGTTGTTCTTGGACGTAGGAAATATTCATTTTTCATTTTGAGACCTTGAGCAGCATGTTGTTACGAACATAAATCGTGCTTGAGAGTTATCTTTGAAGTATACCTTAATAAGGTAGCTTAGGTTTATTGGTTTGGTGAATGGTCCGCTCTGCGGGCCATTCTATTTTTAGCCAATTCCTATTGTTGACTCTTCCAGTGGTACATCAGTACTGCCGCACTCACACTAACATTTAGAGAATCTATTGCATCACCAGCCATTGGGATGATAACATTTTCATCCGCAGCAGCATTCCATGATTCACTTAATCCGCCTGCTTCCTCTCCGAGTACGATAGCACACTTTTCAGACCATTGCACATCAAACATTGAAGTTGCTTTGTCATGCAAATACGTAATATAAATGGACATTCCTAATGACTTTAATGCTTGTATCAACTCCTTGGTGGTCGCCGAGATAATGGGCACCTCGAAAAGCGCCCCTGTAGCATTGCGAATAACGTTTGGACTGAATGGGTCGAGCGGAGCATCCGCCAGAACAACAGCATCTACACCGGCAGCACACGCTGTTCGAAGCACAGCGCCTAGATTGCCCGGTTTTTCTATCCCTTCTAAAATTAACAAACACCTAGCCTCTTCAACGACGGAACGCTGCTGCTCTAGCCCAATTTCTGGGACTTTGAATACCGCAACAGCATATTCTGTGGTATTTCTGTAAGCAATCTTATTGAAGACCTTAGGTGCTGCCAGATAATAGGCGGGGAAGACCATGGTGTTCAAGGGAACATCACTCCCATCCAGCTGCCAGAGCTCTATAGGTTCCCAGCCACAAGCCAAGGCTCTATTTATTTCACGAGTACCCTCTACAACACAAACCCCACGGGATTTACGTTCTTTTGATTTAGTGAGTAATTGGACAATGTCCTTTACTTTTGGATTCGCAGTACTCGTTATTACTAAGCTCATAATTATGGCAAAAAAGAATAAACCAAAGAAAATCAATTTAGAGGACTTGGGCGGCTTTGTATTCAGCACAAATCCTGATTTCGATTTCGAGCAAAATAATGAGGTGGAATCTGTTCGTCCTTCAGACCAATTGCTCGAGCTTCACTTCGAAAAAAAAGGTCGTGGCGGCAAGCAAGTAGTGATTATTCGCGGTTTTGAAGGTCCCGATGAGGAGCTTGCTGCGTTGGGTAAGAAACTGAAGCAAACATGTGGCGTAGGTGGCAGTGCCAAGCATGGAGAGATCATTCTCCAGGGAAATGTCCGAGACAAAGCGCGCTCTTTTCTTGAAAAAGAAGGCTTTAAAACCAAGCGAATAGGCGGGTAATTCTGCTCAACAATGCTAAGCAGTCCAGTTGTTCTCTTTTCCTTCACGGATCGTTGCTAATGCTCGCTCGTAGATCGCCTCGTACTTCGGCACCACAGCATCTATGGAGAATTCTTGGGCGCGACGATAGGCATTGGCTTTAAACTCCTCGTGTAATTTAGGATTTTGCAATAGCGTCAAACTGTGTTCTGCCATCGTCTCTACATCACCAATAGTCGCCAAGAAACCCGTCTCACCGTGCACATTAACTTCGCTGATACCACCTGCATTCGAACTAATGACCGGAACTTTCGCAGCCATAGCTTCTAGGGCCACCAAACCAAAGCTTTCTGTAGATGAAGTCAATAAGAATAAATCCGACATGCATAGCAACCTGCGTATTTCAGAGGTCTTCCCTAAGAATTTTACTTTAGAATAAATGCCTAAATCTTTCGCCTGTTGTTCCGCCTTTTCGCGCTCTGGACCCTCACCGATCATCAATAAAATGGCATCTTCTTTCTGCTGAATGCGGAAGAAAATCTCGATGATATCTGGAATGCGTTTTACCGGACGCATGTTTGATATGTGTGAAATAACTTTCTCCCCGTTGGGTGCAATCTGAGATTTAATACAAGGTCCATCCAGATTGTACAGATCAAGATCAACAAAGTTGGGGACAACTTCGATGTCTTTCTTGATGACAAATGAGCTCAAAGTATCTTCCTTCAAGCTCTGGCTCACTGAGGTTACAATGTCACTTTTATTGATAGAAAACGTCACAGCCGGCTTGTACGATGGATTCTTACCCACCAAAGTGATATCCGTACCGTGAAGTGTAGTCACTACAGGGATGTAGATTCGTTTCTCTAACAAGATTTTCTTGGCCATGTACGCCGCGTAGGCATGCGGAATAGCATAATGAACGTGAAGTATATCAATGCCTTCAGTAAGAACCGTATCCACCATTTTAGAACTTAGCGCAAGCTCGTATGGCTGATATTCAAACAACGGGTAATCGTGCACATTCACTTCGTGATAATAGATATTCGGCTCGAGAATATCCAAACGAACGGGCTGGCTGTAGGTAATAAAATGAACTTCATGGCCCTTTTTGGCCATCTGAATACCAAGTTCAGTTGCGACCACCCCAGAGCCGCCGAATGTGGGGTAACATACGACACCTATTTTCATGCACTAAAAATACTTTTAATTCAACGACTCATAAAGAGCAGCTTGAATATTTGTCCGGATATCGTATTTACTCAATTTCCAGTTCTCCATATCTGGGTAAGTTCTATTGCTCAAGAAGATATAGAGAAGCTCCTCCTTGGGATCCATCCAAACCATTGTACCTGTAAAACCGGTGTGACCAAAACTTTGTTTAGAAGCGCAGGTACAACTAGGGCCCGGTCCATCGTCCAACTGCGGACGGTCAAAACCCAATCCCCGTCGATTCTTTGATTCGCAAAAGGCACAAGCGGTAAACTTCTCAATGGTCGCTTTTTCGAGATACTTTATGCCTCCATATTCACCACCCCATAGATACATCTGCATCATTTTGGCCAACGAATTCGCATTTGAGAATAGACCTGCATGACCAGCGACTCCGCCCATCATTGCCGCACCCATGTCATGGACATTGCCGTGCACTGTTGTATTTCGCCAATATCCGTCTTTCTCAGTAGGCACTATTTCCTCTAGGCTAAAGCCTTTTTCCAAAGGTTCGTAGGTCAATCTCGAAGCCCCCAATGGTGCATAGAACGTCGTCTGTACCCAAGTATCGAGGGGCTCATTATTTCGTTTTTCCAGCATGCGCTGAAACAAGTAATAGCCCAAATCTGAATAGCGGTAGTCGTTGCCCTTGAGTTCACTTTGCTCCAACATGGCATGCATGGTATCGCGAATTTCCGGGCGCAAGTAAAGCTCATCCGTAACCTTGATAGCACCTGGTGTATTACTACTCACGTACCAAAAGGCCTTCGCAGAATCGGTCTCGATGGTTCTCAAATAATACGGGATCCAAGCAGGCAAACCACTCTGATGTGCCAACACATCTTCTAACACTAGATTACCTTTATCTGATGAGGCCAATTCTGGCAATTGTTGTCCCACAGTGCTCTCTAAAAGCAGCGGCTGTTTCTCGTACCAATTCATCACTCCTGGCAATGTCGCCGTGATTTTAGTGACCGAGGCGAGGTCGTAGAGGTCCGTCCAATCAACGGCTTTTTTTTTATCGTAGCTGTGGTGCCCAAAGGACTTATCGTAAATCACAGTGCCGCCTCGTGCTACCAATATCTGCCCTCCCGGCGTTGCCTCTTTTGAAATGGCAAATTCCATGATAGAATCTACCTTGAGTAACTGCTCGCTACGAACGCCTACTTCCGAAGGCAGCCCGTACCCTAGGCGCCTGATGCTTTCGCTCCTAAGACCGCTGCCCTGAGCGCCCCAACCATTGAGTTCGACCGGCAATTTGCCCTTCACAGCGCGCGCACCGAACAAGAATTGTGGTGCTAATTTCTGTGCAGCGGCATTGTTTTCATACATCACCAACACCTTTGTGTTTGCGCCCAATTCCGGATAGGTCAATAGTCCATAAGGATTGGCAAAGTGCAACACGTAGATGGACTTTCCCGCCGCCTGTAATCCGGAAATCAACGCCTTCTCACTCGAGGTGAGCTTGTACCTGCGCCATGGATTTTTAGGGTCTTGGTGGAAACTCAGAACAATAGCCTCATGACGCAATAGCCCCTTGGGGGCAACATTGGTGAAGTGGTCAAAGTTGGCGTAGCGATCGAGGTATTCGTTCAGCACGTTTACCTCAGGGTTGGTCCCGATCGCAATGTGAGCGAAGGTGCCCTCAACGCTCTGGATAGGGAAAGGTGCCGTTCCTTTATCGAGTAAGGTAGCTGCATCGCGAACTAATCGAAAGGTCAATGCTTCATTCGATGCAGTGGCATCTGGGTAGCGGGCAGATAATTCACTGGATAGTGCACCGTCTTTGGCCCACGCCCAGTGCTGCCAGCTCGAAGAATTTTCTTTTGCGAAGAGAATGCGACGTACACGCTGATCGAGTTCCGCCTCGCTCAGTTCACCGCTTTCAAAGGCAGCGACGAGCTGTTTCGAAGCTTTGGGCACATCCATGGCAAAGAGTAAAATATCATTACCGGCTTTGAATGCTTCAATTTCCAATTGACCCACAGGAGCAAATTCACTAACGCCTTTCATATTCAGGGCATCTGTCAGTACCAAACCGTCGTAGCCCCACTCCTTGCGCAGTATATCATTAATGACCTTGGAGCTCAAGCTCGTTGGTTTGCCTGAAGGTTCTAAGGAAGGGATGTTCAAATGTGCCACCATGATGGAACCAATACCGTTTTGAAGGGCCGATTGAAAGGGCACCCACTCCACCTCCTTTAACTCTTCAAGCGTTCTATCTACCACTGGTAGGGTCTTATGACTGTCCGATTGGGTATCGCCATGGCCCGGGAAATGTTTTCCACTTCCCAATACACCGGCCCTCTCCATACCGCGCGTCAAAGCGAGTCCTCTTTTGCTTACTTCAAGGGGATCTGACCCAAAAGAACGGGCACCAATAATTGGATTCTTTGGATTGGTATTGACATCTAGGACCGGTGAAAAACTCATATGAACGCCAGTTTTGTGACTTTCATAAGCCAATGCTGCGCCCAGATCCTCCACTAAATCCATATCCTGCACCGCACCAACCGTGAGAGACGTTGGAAATTTATAGGTGCTGTCCAAACGCATCGCTTGGCCCCATTCTGCATCCTGACCCACCAATAAGGGAAGTTTTGAAGCCGCCTGTAAGCGCTGAACCAATTTCTTTTGACGCTCCGGACCGCCCTGCATTACAATGACACCGCCTATACCATAATTCTTTACCAAGGTTTCAAGGTAAGCTTGGTGCTTCTCATCCTTGTTGCTGTAGGCAGCGACCATGAATAATTGGCCTACCTTCTCCTCTAAACTCATGGCTTCCAAAAGACTATCCACCTTTCCAGCTGTGTCTAACGACTGAGCTTGTGCGGATAATGTAGGTAGGATGAGAACGAAAAAAAGGATATATAGATGACGCTTCATAGAGTCGTAAAAATGGCTTGAGGTTATTACCTTTGAGAAAGGAGAAGTTAAGACAATATGGGATTTTTCGCACGTAATCAACCTCGCGGTTTTCAACATCAGGCACGCTTTCACGACGAGCGTAAAGAGCGCTTGAAATTGTTGGAACGTCCGGAAGGTGAAGACGAGATTCCCTTCGATAACAAAGAGAAGTACAGACAGCGTTTAAGAGACAACTGGGATTTACGCAGGGCTCAAAGTGCTGGAAAGAGCGACGGTTATGCCAAGCGCTTCTTGTACAGTCTCGCCTTCCTACTATTACTACTCTTTTTTGCTGCTAAATTCCTTTTATGACCGCACTAATTTCCGTTCTTCCAGACCACGTTGCCAATCAAATTGCTGCGGGTGAGGTTGTTCAACGGCCTGCCTCAGTGGTAAAGGAGTTGCTTGAAAACAGCATTGATGCTGGTGCAACGAAAATCACCTTAAGTCTTACTGGTGCGGGTAAAACGGCCATCGTTGTCACAGATAACGGAAGCGGTATGAATGCGGCCGATGCCGAGCTTTGTTTTCGTCGCCATGCCACCTCGAAGATTTCTTCTGCCGAGGATTTATTCAACTTGAATACGCGCGGATTTAGAGGGGAAGCTATGGCGTCTATTGCTGCCGTAGCGCATGTGCAACTCAAGACGAATACGGCGGGCAGCAAAATGGGAACCTCGTTGAAGCTCGAGGATGGGAAAATCACTGCAAATTTGCCGTATCCTGGACCTCAGGGAAGTATTGTAGAGGTTCGAAATCTGTTTTATAATGTTCCCGCTAGACGGAAATTTTTAAAGAACGATAGAATAGAATTAAGGCATTGCATTGATGAATTTCATCGTGTCGCCTTGGTGCATTCAGATATCGAATGGGTATTAAAGAGCGACGAAAAGGTCCTCTTTCATTTAATGCCCGAAAACTCACGTCGACGCATAAGTGCAATCTTCGGGCGGAAATTCGATGAAAAATTGGTCCCGATCAGTGAGGACACCAATGTGGTCAAGGTGACTGGATTTGTACTAAAGCCTGAGTTTGCCAAGAAAAAACGTGGCGAGCAGTTCTTCTTCGTCAATGGAAGGTTTATTAAATCTCCGTACTTACATAATGCGCTCAGAGAAGCTTTTGAAGAAGTGCTCAGTGCAGAACACCATCCGGGATATTTTCTTTTCCTAGAAGTAGATCCGAACGGGCTTGATGTAAATATTCATCCTACAAAAACAGAGGTGAAATTTGAAGATGAACGCGCCATTTACGCCGTTTTACGCAGTGCCGCGCGTCATGCCATAGGCCAGTTTAATGTAGCCCCCGCCATTGACTTTAATTCTGAGGTCAGTTTCTCGGTGCCGCCGATGCCCAAGGGACACATACCGCCTCAGCCAAAAATTCGAGTAAATCCGAATTTTAATCCTTTTGAACCGGACAATGGCATCAGCAGACCTCAACTTCGAACACCAGACGAACAGTACGAGAGGATCGAAAAAGAGAAACTACTCAACACCAACCCTGAGCTTGAGGTACCGGCATTGAGAAATTCCGCGGAGCAGTTTTGGTCCGAGGAAGACCTTATTAACCTCAGCGAACAAATGCCGAAAGTATTGGCCTGGGGAAAGTATATGGTCACAGTGCTTGGAAGCAAGCTTTTACTTATCGATACCAAGCAGGCTCAGATTCGTGTGCAGTTCGACCAAATTTGGTCGAAGCTTCAAGGTGCCAGTGTAGCCTCTCAACAATTACTGTTTCCTGCCACTATGCAAATCACCCCTGCCGATGCGCTCTTACTCGAGGAATATGCAAGTGCCTTTGCCGTTACAGGGTTTGACTGGAACTTAAGTGCCGATCGAAGCATTGTAGAAATTGTTGGTGCGCCTGTCGTCTTGGCAGCCGAAGAGGCACCAGGCGCTATGGAACGGTTTATGGATGAACTCAGCAACATGGAAGATGTGAGTGAATCCAAACTACTGAAGGCATTCGCTCTTGAATTGGCCACAAAATCCGCCATAGGCACGGTGAATAAAGAAGCAATGGAACACCTTAGAGAACAGTTGTTCAGCAGTGCTAATCCAAGCATTGGGCCGAACGGCAAAAAAATAATTACTGAACTCCGACAGGAGGATCTTGTTTAAAAGATATGATCGCACAGCAACGCTTTAGCCTCATGCCCACAGTAGTGAAGAACCTGCTCATTATAAATGGCTTATTCTTTATGGGTATGATCAGTTTCCGATCCACATTTGGAGTGGACATCACCCAGTGGTTGGGTCTTTATTATCCAGCCAGCGAAAGTTTTATTCCGTCGCAGCTTGTAACACACATGTTCATGCATGGAAATATTGGTCACATTGCTTCCAATATGATTATGCTATGGTTTTTGGGCAGTGCCATGGAGAATTACTGGGGATCGCAGAGATTTTTAATCTATTACATGCTCACAGGATTGGGCGCAAGCGCTTTGCAGATTGCTGTAAATGCTTATGAATTTCAATCATTAACTAGAAGCATCAGCCCTGAAAATCTGGAAGTATTACTTACGGAAGGAAGAGATCTACTAGCTCCTGGTTATGTCTTTAAAGACGCTGCAATGATGGAAGTCTATAGATTCCTGAACACTCCTATGGTCGGTGCATCTGGTGCGGTATTCGGCGTGCTCCTTGCCTTTGGTATGACCTTCCCAAACCAAGTGATCTACTTGAATTTCTTCTTTCCGATCAAGGCGAAATATTTCGTGATTGGTTATGGATTGTTAGAACTCTACAATGGTTTTGCAACGAGCAATAGCGGCATTGCGCATTTTGCCCATCTCGGCGGCATGTTATTTGGCTTTTTGTTAATACGCAGGTGGCGTAAAACCAGGTACCTTTAAGCAACCCGTTTACCAGTATCCATGAGCAGTTTTTTTGAAAGAGCGAAATACGATGCCTTCCAGGGAGATTACCTGACGCGTTTACTTTACCTGAATATTTCGGTATTCCTATTGTTCGCATTGACCAATGCCTTTACTAGCCTGTTCACTGGAAACTTTGGTTTAATCCCAAACCTCGCCGACGATTTACTTGCACTTCCTTCCGATCCGTTGAGGCTGCTACTTAGACCTTGGACCATTTTGACGTACATGTTTACGCACTTTGGCTTCCGTCACATACTCTTCAACATGATCGTACTCTACTTCTCAGGGAAGATCTTGATGGAGTACCTCGGTGAAAAGAGAATGCTAGCCCTGTATATCTACGGCGGCATTGGTGGTGGTCTTTTGTACATCATACTTTACAACCTTAGCCCAATACTTGGTCAAGGCTCTATGGTAGGTGCTAGCGCCGGGTGTATTGCTGTTTTAGTAGCTGGAGCCTTGTATATGCCACAGATGCCTGTAAGGTTGTGGGGCATCTTCGAAATCAAATATTGGATGCTAGCAGCGGGTATTGTAACGCTCGACGTCTTAAATCTGACTGGATCAAACGCTGGAGGTCATATTGCGCACCTTGGCGGGGCCATTGTTGCCTTTTTCTTCATTCGCAGTATGCGTCAAGGACACGAGTGGAACGTTTACCTCTTTCAAATCATTGATGCGGTAAGAAATATGCTCTTCCGCCCAAAGTCAAAAAAGAAGCGCCGTGGATTCAGCTTTGGTGAAAGCAGCTACGTCAAATACGAAGAAGTAAAAAAGACGAAAGGTTCTTCTTCCAAATCGAACGAGGACACCGCTAAGATGGACGCCATACTCGATAAAATCAAAGAAAAAGGCTACGACAGCTTGTCCAAAGAGGAAAAGGCCTACTTATTCAAGATTTCCAACGAAGAGTGAGAAAACGCCGTTTCATACTCACCTGGATCAACCGTCTCCTGCTCTTAGGTACTGTGGTGAGTGGATTAGGGTCCTTATTACCGGCCAATATCTTCGCTGGAGCTAGTTTGCTATCCTTGATTTTCCCAACGTTGATTGTGCCTCATTTTGTGATGCTTTTAGTAACCCTTCGAATTTCCACGAAGCGTATTTTACCAAATATAATAGGGATTGGATTGACGATTATACCCGCCTTTGCGCAGTTCCCGTTTGCCAAACCAATGAATCAGCCTCAAGATTGCCTTCGCATCGCCACTTACAATGTGCGTGCTTTTTACCAAGGCTTAGATGCTCCTGAAAAAATGAGCGCTTGGGCGGAAAGGGAGAATATCGATGTGCTCTGTTTGCAGGAGGTGCGAAGACCCAGTCATAAACCGCTCGAGGAGTCATTCAGACACGTGGCTTTTTCGCCTAAAATCAGCAGATACAGCGTTGGGATTTTTTCCAAATACCCCATCATCCACACGGAGTCCCTAACTTTTTCCTATGTAAAGCAAGGCAAGAGATACCCCACTCGCAGTGCGGGCTTGGCTGATATAGTACTTCCTTGGGATACTGTTCGATTCATCAATGTTCACTTAAATTCTACAGGTGTACAGGACGGAGATATGGAAGTTGCACCCAGCACAGAAGAATTGCTGGAGCGTGGAAAGGAAATCGCTCGAAAATTGGCCGGTTCTGATCGAACAAGAGGACTTCAAAGCAAATCCATCCTTGAGTGGATCGAAGAAAGTCCGCATCCTGTGGTGCTCTGTGGGGACTTCAACAGCGTGCCAGGAGGTAATCTCTATGCAAGGCTTCTGTTCAACCTTGAAGACCCATACATTTTCAAAGGCTCTGGAAAAATGGGAAGCTTTGAACCGTTGAAGCGCAGATACTTACCTATTCGTATCGATTGGACATTGCATTCAGAAGGCATTGAAAGCTACGATCAACACATAGACCACATTAACCTCAGCGATCATTACCCTTTAGTTACCACCATTGGTCCCCCAATCGAAGAAAAGGCTACTTCTGAGGAAGAATAACCTCATTGAGCAATAAGGCATTGAGTGCGTTCGTCTTCAATCCCCTCGTACCCTTAGGGTATACACGAACCACCTCATCGTAATACAAAGGAACACAAGCCGCATCGCGCATTAACAAAGCATCGGCCTTGCCTGCCAAGTGCATTTTGACCGAATCTACCGTTGCAGTAACCAACTGCTCGTACAAACTGTCATATTCTGGGTTGGAATACCGTGAATAATTGGGCCCAGCCGGCGCCTTCATCGTAGATGCAAATAGCAAGGCATAATTCTCTGCGTCGGGATAATCTGCAATCCACGACGCGCGGAAAAAATCCAATGTTCCGGCACTCTTCTCGCTTCGCAGCGTCGCTGACGGCACTATATCGACCGCGATAGACCAGCCTAATTGGCCTAAAGAACCTTGTACAAATTCACATACATCTCTGTAGTTAGCCACCGTCGTTAAGGTCAATTCCGGCAACTCATCGATAGATTCAAGCAGCGCTTTCACACTGTCTGGCTTGTACTCAATACCAATATGCTCATTGTGTCCTTGCAGGCCAAAGGGTACGATTCCTCCACTGGCTGGCCGACCGATACCGCTTCGCAGCAATTTCATCATCTGTATTCGGTCAATTCCAGCATTGATTGCCCAACGCAATTCGTACGGAATTTCTGCCTCGGCATTAAACAATAAAAATTCTGTGTTCAAGAATGGACTGCGCTCTAGAATATGGTCTTCCCTGTAGCGCTCTTGCATGGCTCCATCCGCCATAAGAAGATCATCCTTGAAACTAGGATCAATATTCGGAAGTAAATCAAACGAACCGACCAAATATTCCAAGAATGCGCTCTGCTGATCCGGCAAGAAAGACACACTTATCCCGTCTAGATAGGGCAAACTCTGCCCCTTGTCGTCACGACGCCAATACTTCTCGTTTTTGTGCAGTATGAGCTTCTCTCCAAAATGCCATTTGTGGAATTTAAACGGTCCGCTACCGCCAGCCTCTGTGGCCAAATTACCCGCCTTCGCTGCCACTGAATCTACCACAGCACAGTAAGGCATGGTCAGCAATGACGGGAAGGCTGCAAAAGGCTCATGAAGTTCGATTTGCAGAATGGTATCACTAACAGCTACAATATTCTTTACACGCTCAAGAACCCAAGCACCGGGTGAAGCTACCGCAGGATCTACCAAGCGGTTAAAAGAATACACGATATCAGAAGCAGTAATACGCCGCCCCGAATGAAAATACGCCTCTCGTAGGAAAATGGAATAGGTAGAATGCTCGACCTCGTAATGCTGCGCAAGTGCTGGCACTACTTCATTGTTATCGTTCAAGGCAAACAAACCTTCATACAACTGTCCAACCGCCCAAATGGTGCTTTTGTCACGAGCAAAGGCCGGATCCAATGTAGGGATACCAGCAGGCTCGTTGTAACGGAAAACCATCTTGTCGCTATGATCTTCTCGACCACAGCTAGTAAGCAGCAATTGAACAGCTACAAAAAAGCCTCCAATTAAGGAGGCTTTTATAATGCTATGACCGTTCTTAAGCGTCAATGTTTGCGTATTTAGCATTGCGCTCGATGAAGTCTCTACGCGGCGGTACATCGTCACCCATGAGCATCGAGAAGATGCGATCGGCTTCAGCACTATCGTCGATAGTTACTTGCTTCAAGATGCGCTCGTCAGGATTCATAGTGGTTTCCCACAACTGCTCTGCGTTCATCTCACCAAGACCTTTGTAGCGTTGTACGCCCACTCCTTGACCGCTTTCACCACCAAACTCTAGTTGTAGTGCGTCGCGCTGATCATCGTTCCAAGCATATGAGCTTTTCGCCCCCTTCTTCACCAAATACAATGGTGGGTTCGCGATGTATACGTAACCAAGTTCCACCAACTCACGCATGTAGCGGAAGAAGAAGGTCAAAATCAATGTAGAAATGTGGCTACCATCCACATCGGCATCCGTCATGATGACAATCTTGTGGTAACGAAGCTTAGCCAAGTTCAAGGCTCTCTCGTCTTCCTCAGTACCTACACTTACCCCTAGGGCCGTGTACATGTTCTTGATTTCCTCGTTTTCAAAAACCTTATGAGAAATAGCCTTCTCTACGTTCAAGATTTTACCACGAAGTGGAAGAATCGCCTGGAAATTACGGTCTCGACCTTGCTTTGCCGTACCCCCTGCAGAATCACCCTCTACAAGGAAGATTTCACACACTTCCGGATCAGTTTCCGAACAATCGCTCAACTTCCCTGGAAGTCCCATCGAAGACATAGAGCCTTTGCGCTGCACCATCTCGCGAGCTTTCTTCGCAGCAACACGTGCACGAGCTGCTAGAAGCACTTTCTGAACGATTATTTTTGCTTCGTTCGGGTGTTCTTCCAAGAAATTGGTCAACATCTCCCCAACGAGCTTATCTACAGCACCACTCACCTCTTTGTTACCCAGTTTAGTTTTGGTCTGTCCCTCGAACTGAGGCTCCATAACTTTTACTGAGATGACAGCAGTCAAACCTTCACGGAAATCATCACCGCTCACTTCCACTTTCTCTTTAGCAAGTAGACCGCTTTCGTCGGCATATTTCTTCAGCGTACGTGTCAATGCTCTACGGAAACCGGCAAGGTGTGTACCACCTTCGTGCGTGTTAATGTTGTTTACGTAAGAGTGAATGTTCTCGTTGTACGAAGTATTGTAGTGCATCGCTACCTCCACCGGGATGCCGTCGCGCTCGCCTTCCATGCACATTACTTGCGGCATGATCATTTCGCGGTTGGCATCGATATATTTCACGAAACCTGCTAAACCGTCCTCAGATTGGAAACGCTCGCCTAAGAATTCACCTTTTTCGTCTTTCTCACGTAGGTCTGTCAACGTAATGGCAATCCCCTTATTCAAGAATGCCAGTTCGCGCATACGCTTGGCAAGAATCTCGTATTGGTAGATCATCTCTTCGAAGATCTCTCCATCAGGTTTAAAGGTCACGATGGTTCCGCGGTAATCCGTTGTGCCAATCTCACGAGTAGCATACTGCGCTACGCCTCGAGAAAATTCAACCTCGTGCTTTTTCCCATTGCGGTGTACCTCTGCATGCAGCATGGTAGAGAGTGCATTCACACAACTCACACCTACCCCGTGCAAACCACCGGATACTTTGTAAGAATCTTTATCGAATTTACCCCCGGCGTGAAGTACCGTCATTACTACCTCGAGAGTAGAACGGCCATCTTTCGGGTGCATATCTGTAGGGATACCACGACCGTCATCCTTGACCGTGATGCTGTTGTCTTCGTTGATTGTAACGTAGATATCAGATGCATAGCCAGCAAGGGCTTCATCGATCGAATTATCTACTACCTCGTATACTAGGTGGTGGAGACCTTTTACACCCACATCACCAATGTACATGGCCGGACGTTTTCTTACGGCTTCTAGTCCTTCAAGTATCTGAATGGACCCTCCATCATAGTTGTTTTGCTCTTCGCTCATAACGGTTGAGTTTTGTGCTTTTTTGCTATTCTAACAAAGATAACTTTCTAGGGTCCAATTCTACCCTTTTATCCCCTCTCAGCGGGGTGCACTTACCAACATTGTTATTAACATTCTCGCGGGTTACAGCGAAAAATGAAGCGTCGTCTTTGGAATTAAAATTGGTAGTTGAGTACGAACATTCCACGGGTGCCTCGAACACCGTATCCTTGCCACATCATATACCTCTGATTCAGCAAGTTATAACCGCGTAAACTCATGCTCAAATTTTCATTGATTTTATAATCGACACGTGCACTTAAATCCATGTAATCTTCCAACGGGTAAAGGGTATAGTCTGAGCTGTTGTATCGACCGCCAACATAGCGCAGATTAGCCCCAATCGAAAGCTCATTAATGCTGTAATCTACCATCGCACCTAGAACGCGACCTTCTTGACCTAAGAATACATCTCCTGAATAGTTGTTTAGTTCAGCATACGTTGACGCTACAAAATGCTTTAGAGGAAGATTCAATTCCCCTCGGACACCTGTTTTCACTACATTTTCAGCATAGACTGCCTGAAGCGCAGCAATTTGCTGTCCATTGACCTCACTAAGCATCAAGAGCGAATCACGCTGGACCATCAAAGCATCATTCATCGTTGTAAGCGATCCTTCTACTCGGTACTGGAGCTTTCCTGCCAATGCACCTTGCATTCCCACATACCCTTTGTTAGTGCCTGAGAGGCGGTATTCTTGATCCATAGAAAGGAATGGTACCTGTGCAATCATGCCCTCCAAAGTGTTTTGCTTGGCAGTACCGTCCCAACCACCATATACAGCAAGTGTGCGCTTAAGCAACTCTGCTTGGAGGTTAACCTTCGGATAAACGTAATATTCAAAACGATCGATGCCAAGGCCACTGGTCTGTGTACCTATGAAGTTCAATCCAAACTCGTAACTCAAAATACCTTTCTTTCCACTGGTGTAAGGAGCTATGGTAAAGTTGTGGTAGGCTGAAGCAGAAGAGTCGGCCCAAGAATTGACACTCGCAAATTGATACCCGAGATCGAGGCTAATGTCTTGCTCGTCTGCGTAAATCTCAAAACGGTGTTGTGTTTTCGCCAAATGCTCGCTAGTCGCCATACCTGCAGCCGTGTATTTGTAGGAAATACCCCCACTGCGGTATGCGAATTTCACCTTGCTCGTTGGGTTCGTCGTTCTCAACCATTGCTGGGACAAACCATATTGCTGCTGCCATGCTCCCGGCGTGCTATCCGGCACTACTGTCAACGGAGTCAAAGCCCCGTAATAGCTGATATAATCTGCCTTGATCAAGGTCTGAGTTTTAAAGTTGTAGCTCTTTGTTGCACGTTGGAAATCTGCCAGTACCTCATTCTTGTACTGAGGTTGGCGCAGATAATCGACATCGCTCACCCCACTAAGCGCTCCTTGGTGAAGTGCTCGCACTCCCCAAACATTTTTCTTACTGCGTGGCGAGCTTAGAATAAAGCTTGCATAAGAACTCGCATAATTTCCACCACCCAAACTTATGCTCTGCGTGGGGAGTTTAGGTAGTTTTACTTTTCCCAGTCGAATAGCTGGGATCGCCTGCGGCTTAAAATCTAGCGACATGGCCTTTGGGCTAATCTTAAAACTGACAGGGATCTTCTCTGATGTAGTATCTGAAAAAGAGGGCTGCTCGCTTATTTTTTGGGCACTACGTACTTGCGCTTGATACTCTTCTTCAACGCGAATTTCAACACTTTTTACTTCATTACCTGTACCCGTTTCTTCTTGGGCGTATAATGAGGCTTGCGCACTAAAAATCAATGCAGTGGTAATGATTATTCTAAATTGGAATTTCATTTTCATCATTCCTTATTCTTCTAATTCCTCAATAGATTCCATTTCGAAATCTTCCATACTCAGGCTGTCTACACCAATGGTGTTACGCTCTTCTCTTTCTCTTTGCAGGGCCAATTCTGATTTAAACGCACTCGCCAGTGCTGCATAATCTCCGAAATCCGCATTGTCGATCACAAAATCTAGCGTATAGTTCGCTTGGAAATCATCGCGCAACCCTGCATAGTTCTTCGCCATCAAGATGAGTGAATTCCAACGCCATTCCGGGTAGGTGGGCAGGTTCTCTATCATCCAGAACAACAAATCATTGGATCCTTCATATTTGCCCATGACATGGTCAAACTCTGCCAAATAATAAGTGGCTTCAGCTTGTGCCTCTCCTTTAATCTCCGCTTTAACCTGAGTGTAGTACAATTTTGCATTGGCACTGTCCTTGAGCTCATAAGCGCTGCGAGCTGCATTCATAAGTGCTTCCGTTTTCCAATCTGTCGGCAAAGCCTCATCTTGCAATAAACTCTCAGCATATTGCATAACTACTGGTATGTTGTCTAAAGACTTCGCGCAGCGCATCAATCCCAATCTTGCCCGTCGGCCCTCATCAGCATTACCCACTAATCCGAGCACCTGCTCGTAGTAATAGAAGGCTTGATTAAAATCCTGTTCACCGTAGTAAATAGCAGCTAATCGCTCTACTGTTTCTTTTCGAAAACTAAGATCTCCTGAAGCTGCTACGAATTCGTACGAAGATTTTGCAATTGAATCATTACCCGCATTAAAAGCACACTCGGCTAGGTAGAAATTGGCAGGGACTCTAAAAATCCCGTCTGGGAATTTATTGAGATAGTCTATCATACCTTTCAAAGTAGCTTTACAATCACCAAAACTGTATCTATCATATGCATCGTTATACATTGTAGAATCCAGTTG
>Ga0181557_1000730_pt1 | contig 39902 bp, 40 predicted proteins | sample 011ome_23_FD_148632 | JGI IMG/M metagenome (GOLD analysis project Ga0181557, IMG submission 148632) | Coastal salt marsh microbial communities from the Groves Creek Marsh, Skidaway Island, Georgia - 011506CT metaG (spades assembly) | ecosystem: Environmental > Aquatic > Marine > Intertidal zone...
CGACGGGGCTGAGCGAGCTCGAGTACGCCGCACATGGTGGCGGCATCCCCATCATCGTGCGCCACGTGGGCGTCGTCGGTGGCTTCTACGCGTCAGGGCTACCCGAGGTGGAGGACCACCAGTTCCTGGTTGCGTGCCTGAGGGACCTCCGCGCCTCATAGGCCCATCGGGCAGCCGTGGGCCGCTCACGGAGCCGAGGCGGCACGCCTCTCCGCCAGTCGCTCAGCGAGAACGGCCTCTGGCAACCGATCTGCAACGGCCGCCCGCAGCACATCTGCCTGACTCGCAGGTGCGAGCCCGCCGACCGGCTGGTCCCGATCGAGATTCGTCGGGAATGGATAGCCCTCAGCAGTCGCAGCGATGATGTTCGCCAACTCCTCATCCGACCATCCACCGTCTCGAGACAGTGTCGGGTAGATCGCCAGGCACATGGCAGCGCGGTCCAAGGTCTCCATCGCTCGGCCGAAGGGCGACGAGACCTGAAGCAGATTCGCCATGCGGTCGATGTCACTGGATCGGTTGGTCCCTGCACCGTGGATGACAGCCGGGTTGAAGAACAGCACGTCTCCCTTGGCGAGCGGCAGCTGCACCATCTGCGACGCGAAGTATTCACGCACATCCTGGCGGCGGTAGGCCACGTAACCATGTGAGTACTTCTGCGAATGAGGAAGCAGCATCGTTGGCCCGCTCTCGACGGGCATGTCCGTGTGAGCGACGGCACCTTGAAGCGTGAGGAGCGGCGACATGACGTGAACATGCCTGGGGTATCGCTCCGCCGAAGCATCAGACAGGAAGCCAAGGTGAAAGTCACGATGGGGGTCCTGGGCCTGGCCTCCCGGATAGACCACATTCACCTGCGATGTCATCTGGTAGCCCGGTCCGAGCCATGCCTGGGACCCAGTCGCGATCGCGTTCGACGCGAAGTATGCGCTGTAGACGTCAGGGGCCTCCAGTGCCAGCTTCTGCTGCGCATTCCAGATACGGCCATTCACCCCGGCAGCACCGAAGTGATCCCCGCCCTCGACCCCAGCCGCACGCTCACGAGTCAAGATCCGCTCGAATACCTCAGTCGCTGCATCGACGACGCCTGCATCCTCGAAAGCGCCACGCATGACGATGATCCCGGGGCCGTGCTGGAGCGCCCGCGCCAATTCCTCCCGGACGGCGCGAGAGTCGGCCGAATCGCTGCCAGGAAGCAAGCTGGAATCCCAAGCCGTGGAATCGTAGACGAGGACCCGGTCGATGACCTCTGAAGCGTTCGGATAGTCGGCGATGTCGGTGTCGACTTCGCACACCGACGCAAGATCGCTTACTGACACCTCACCAGCCGACACCCATTCCCGCGACACGATCAGATCTCCAGGACCCGAACGGGTTGGCCCGTGCGCATTGACTCACCGGCCGCCATAGCCAGAACGACAGGCGCACGCCCGTCAGCACCGGAGACGGGGGACGGACCGCCATCACGAACGTACGAGACGAACGCGTCCCACTCACGAACGAAAGCGTCGGCATACCGTTCGAGGAAGAAATTCGGGACGACCGGCCCTCGGAGCCCATCAGCGGTGTACGTGATTCCCGAGTGAAGCGGAGGGTTTCCTGAGGCCGCCATACCCTTGAGTCCCAGTACCTCGACTCGCTGGTCATACCCGTATGGCGCCTGCCGACTGTTGTCGATCATGGTGACGGCGCCATTGGCGTGCGTAAGCATGACCGATGCCGTATCGACGTCACCGGCCTCGCCGATTGCGGGATCGATCATGACGGCGCCCTTGGCATAGACCTCGACGACGGGAGACCCCACGACGTACCGGGCCATGTCGAAGTCATGGATCATCATGTCCACGAAGATCCCTCCGCTGACCTTGATGTACTCCACCGGCGGCGGTGCCGGATCACGGCTGGAAATGCGAGCCAACTGAACGTCTCCCACTTCACCGGTCACCACCGCATCATGCACGGATTGGTGAGCTCGGTCGAAGCGGCGGTTGAAACCCACCATGAGCGGGACACCTGCGACCTCCACCGCCGCCAGGGCACGATCCACTTCGGCGAGGTCGAGACTGATCGGCTTCTCGCAGAAGATCGCCTTGCCGTGCTGTGCGGCCAGTTCGATCAACCGCGTGTGCGTATCGGTGCTCGTGCAGATCGCGACAGCATCAACCAAAGGACTGGCGATGAGTTCCTCAACGGTCATGGCGGGAACGTCGAATTGCAGGGCCACCGCTTCAGCAAGTGGTGCGTGCACATCGGCTACGGCGGCCAGCTGGGCGCCATCAACCTTGCGAGCGATGATTTCAGCGTGCATCGCACCAATGCGCCCGACACCGACAACCCCAATTCTCACGGGTGCATCCATCGTCAAGTTCCCTTCACCTGTCCAAATCGTGGCGTGGCATTCGCCACGCCATCACGTGACTCACACTCCGCGACGCTGACTCTCCAGGCCGGAATCCATCCGCTGTCTCGCGTCAAGCACCTGACGACGGGGGCTCACCTCAGGCACCCCCACCTGCCAGAAGGCGCCGCCCTCCGTCCAGTCCGACTCCCGGACCTTCATGACGATCACACTCGTGCGATCTGCCGCCCTGGCATCAGCCAGAGCACCCTGCAGCTCGTCCAGGGACGCGACCTCGAACGTGCGTGCGCCCAGGGACCGCGCGTGTGCAGCGAAGTCGACGCGAACATCCGATCCTGATCCATTCGAGTCCCGGAGCATGTTGTTGTAGGACGCACCGCCCTGGCCCACCTGCAGCCGTTCGATGACGGCATATCCCTCGTTGTCGCAAACGAGGAGGATGAACTTGCGGCCTGAGAGAACCGAGGCGTAGATGTCGGAGTTGAGCATCAGGTAGGAGCCGTCTCCGACCATCGAGAACACCTCGCCGGCGCGGGGCGCGAAGGCCGCACCCCAGGCTCCCGCGATCTCATAGCCCATGCAGCTGAAGCCGTACTCGCAGTCGAAAGTGGCAATGCCCTTGCTCATCCAGTTGATGTTGAGCTCACCAGGCAGGCCGCCAGCGGCCGTCAGGACATAGTCGTCCGACGTCGCCTGCTCATGGACCACGCCGACGATCTGGGCGTAGCTGGGGGGCCATTCACCGTCCGGCTCCATCCGTGACTTCACGAACTCGGCCAGTTCGCCCCGGTGCAGGCGTGCCTGGTCCCGCCACTGCTCGCCAGTGGCGTGGTCGCCGAGGGCTGCGGAGATCTCGGCGAGGCACTCCCGGGCGTCACCGACGACAGGCGTCGAACGATGCTTCACAGCGTCGAATCGCGCTGCATTGACGCCGATGAAACGGGTCGTGGGAGAGAAGAGCGTCCACGAGCCAGTCGTGAAGTCCTCGAGCCGGGTGCCCACCGCCAGCACCACATCGGCAGCCTCGACCACGGCATTGGCCGCACCCGCACCGGTGACTCCCACCGGACCGGCGTAGGACGGATCATCGGCAAGAAGGGAGGACTTCCCCGCCACCGTCTCGACGACAGGGATGCCGTGGCGTCCGGCGAACTCGGACAGCTGCTGCTCGGCCCGCGAGTAGTGCACTCCACCGCCGGCGATGATGACGGGACGCTCCGCTGACCGGAGGACGTCGACGGCCTGCTGAACCTGAGTGACATCCGGCCGGGGACGCGGAATGCTCTGCACCTGCCGTTCGAAGAAGACCTCAGGAAAGTCGTAGGCCTGGGCTGCGGTGTCCTGCGGAAGACCGAGGAATGCCGGCCCGCACTCCCCCGGGTCGAGCATGGTCGCCACGGCCTGAGGCAGCGACGTGAGCAGCTGAGCCGGGTGCGTGATGCGATCCCAGTAGCGGACGACCGGCCGGAACGCGTCGTTGACCGTGGTGGACGGCACGCCGAAGTGCTCCACTTGCTGAAGGACTGGATCTGCCAGCCGATCGGTGAAGGTGTCGCCGGAGATGAACAGCACAGGAAGACGATTGGCCATGGCGACACCCGCTGCGGTCACCATGTTCGTGGCTCCCGGGCCGACGGACGACGTGCACACCATGATCTGCTGACGCCGCTGCGCCTTGGTGAATGCAGCCGCTGCAAGGCCCATTCCCTGCTCGTTCTGACCCCGGTACACCGGGATTTCCGAGCGGTGCTGCTCGAGGAAATGACCCAGACTCGTGACGTTGCCATGTCCGAAGATGCCAATCGCTGCGGGAAAGAGCGGAACGTCCTCACCGTCGATCTCGATGCGCTGGGCCACCAGAAACCGCACCAGTGCCTCGGCCGTCGTCATGCGGATCGTTCGTGTCGTGTCCGACATCGAGTTCACCTTCCTGCGAGGTCGCGCACCGGCTGCCAGGCTCGCGAGTCCCAGGAGTCGATGAGAGCCTGCTGAACATTCACGATGTCGACAGCCTCGGCGAACGACGGCGAGAAGTCACCCTCCGTGGCGAGGGACTGCAGGAAGACGTAGTCCTCGATGGCCACCAGGTCCTCGAAGCCGATGGCGTTCGCCTGACCAGGAGCGAAGGCACCGTGGAAGGGGAACCGGTCGCCGCCGAAGATCGTGGTGAACCCGGCATTGGGGCCATCCTCGAGACGGTAGTAGCGCAATTCGTTGAGCGTCTCGAAGTTCCACGCGAGTGCGCCCTTGGTGCCGTACACCTCGAAGGCGTTCTGGCTCTCCGGGCCCACCATCGTGCGGCTGGACTCGAAGGTGCCGGTCGCACCGTTCTCGAACGTGCACAGCATGGAGGCGAAGTCCTCGTTCTCGACTGCCCCGGTCGGGTCACCCTCCTGCCCACGGCCATAGTGGCTGGCCGCACCGGTGGGCAGCGGACGCTGGGGAATGGTCGTGTTGCGCATCCCGACGACCTCGGTGATCGGGCCGACGAGGAAGTGCGCCAGCGACACCGAATGACTGAGGATGTCGCTGGTCACGCCGTAGCCAGCCTGGTCAAGGAAGAAGCGCCACGTCAGCAGCCCGAGCGGATCGCTGCCGTACATGGACAGGAACCTGCCTCGGTAGTGCGTGATCTCCCCGAGAGCCCCCGAGGCGATGAGGTCGCGTGCGTGCAGCACCAACGGAGACCAGAGGTAGTTGTAGCCGACGCCGGACCGAACGCCCGCTCGCTCGGCCGCGCGGAATGCTGCCACGGCCTGGTCGGGGGTGCCACCGATCGGCTTCTCACTGAAGACATGCTTGCCGGCCGCGCACGCTGCCTCGATCATCGGCACGTGCAGCATGTTCGGCGCGGTGACCCAGACGGCGTCGACATCGTCAGACGCCACGGCCTCCTCCCAGTTCGCCGTTGCGCGGGCGAAGCCGAAGTCACGGACAGCGCGCTCCCGTCGGCCTTCATCGACATCAGCGCACACCGCGAGCCGGGGCTGGAAGTCCCGCTCCGGGAAGAGGGAGGGAATGCGCAGGGCCGAGCGACTGTGCGCCTGACCCATCCATCCGAGGCCAAGTACAGCGATTCCGATGTCCTTCATGCGTTGTCCGTTCGTCCAGCTGCCGACGTCATCGGCAGTCGCGGGTCAGGGGTCTGGTCTTCCCAGCTCTCGCGGATCCAGTGGTGGGAGGGGTCGTCGCAGAAGGCCATGCTGCGATCGTCAGCCGGCCCGGCGAGCACGTTGAGGAAGTACATCGGGTACTCCGGCGGCGCGACCGTCGGCCCGTGGTAGCCCTGGGGAACAAGGTAGGCGTCAGCATCCTTGATGGTCTCGGTGTCGTCCACTGACCCATCGACGGTGTACACGTGGAAGGAGCCCTCGCCCACCGGATCACCATGCGGGGAGTCCCCACGGCCCATCCGGAAGTAGTAGATCTCCTCATTGGTCGTCGTGCAGTCGCCGATTCCGTCGTGCCGATGCGGAGGCCACGAGGACCAGTTGCCGCCGGGCGTGATCACCTCGCACACGTTGATCTTGTGCGCCCCGTCGAAGGAGTCCGGCGTGGCGATGTTGTTCACCTGACGCGAAGCGCGACCGGAGCCACGGACCTCGACGGGGACCTCCTCTGCGGACCGATGCACCACGGGATGGCGGTCTGAAGCGCGGGCCGTGCAGACCGCGACCTCCCCCGACGCGCCGGAGATCGTCACTCGCGAACGAACGGGAACGTAGATCCAGTCGCTGACTCCCGCGAACACGCCATCGCGCCCCCGCAGGACGTAGGTCTCGTCGTCGACCACAACTGTGACGTCGCGCGCCGACAACGGGACGATGACGGCCTCATCCTGGACGAGGTCGACCGGGATCTCCGCCCCGGACAACGTCAGCACCGTCATTCCGCTGTACGCCCATCCCGCCGTCTCGGGCGAGATGCGCAGCGTGACAGCTCCATCGGCGGTTGACCCTGCGGGGATGTACCAGCTCATGACGTCTCTCCTGTCGGGTGAACGAAGTCGGCAGCGGTGCGGATGGCACCGACAACATCGGCGTCGTTGGGATAGAGCAGCGCGCGACCGGCTACCAGACCTCTGACGTTCGGCATCGCCATCGCGTTGCGCCACAGGCCGAACACCCTCTCGGCCTCGGTGCCGGGATCACCTCCCAGCATGAGGATGGGCATGGACGTTGCTCCCGCCACGACATCCATCTCCGGCACGACGGGGAGCTTCAGCCATGAGTAGGCAGAGCTTGCCCCCAGTCCGGAAGCCACGGCAACCGCCTTGACCAGACGCTCAAGCGACGGGTCGAGGCGAGCCCGCCCCGTCTCGTCCTTGAGGTAGGGCAGCGGCTCGATCAGGCACAGCAGTCGACGATCGGCAAGATCTGTGGTCAGCGCTGCCGCAAGCTCGATCGTCGCGGCCACGCCGGGATCGGTGTCCTCGAGGCGCAGCAGGAGCTTGCCGCCGTCGAGGCCGTACTCCTCGACGTGCGCCGGATCGTATGCCGTGAGTCGATCATCGAGCTCCCAGTCGGCGCCGATGATCCCGCCGCGATTCATGGTGCCGATCGCGAGGCGGTCGTCCAGCATGCCCAGCACCGCGAGTTCCTCGAGCACGTCGGCGCTGGCCAGGACGCCATCGACCTCCGGCTGGGAGAGCGCCGTGGTCAGCCGCTCCAGGAGCGTGAAGCGATCCGCCACCGCGAGCGGATCCGTCCCGACGGCGAGCATGCCCCGGGCCGTGTGATCAGCCGCGACGAGGAGCAGGTTGCCGTCCTCGCCCACGAGCGGCCGGCGACGTCGCGTCGTCAGGGCCTGCCGCATCTCCTCAGGAGCGCGCAGGCGCACCTCCATCAGCCGGGCGTAGTCCTCACGCGTCAGTGTCGTCACAGGCCAGTCTCCGTTCGTCCGCTGGAATCAAGCTTCGCCCTAACCTCGTCGAGAGTGGGCATCGCATCTGCACAGGTGAGCTGCTCAACGACGAGGGCGCCTGCGGCATTGGCGAACTCCCCAAGGGCGCTGACGGTCCATCCTTCGAGCAGTCCCAGCACGAGTGCGCCCCCAAAGGCGTCGCCTGCGCCCAGTCCGCAAACCAACGTGATGTCCAGAGGAGCAATGCGCACGCGCTCGTCTCTCCGGGCGAGCAGGACTCCCCCGCCACCGAGCTTGACCACCGCCAGCTCGACTCCGCGAGCGAGCAGCTCATCTGCGGACGCATCGGGGTCATCGGTGCCCAGTGCCACCTCGCACTCGACCCTGTTCCCCACGACAACGGTCGATCGTGCGATCGCATAGGTGGTGGCCTCGCGCGCCGCATCGACACTGCGCCACATGCTCGGTCGGTAGTCGAGATCGAGCACGACGTGCCCGCGTCGCTCGCGGACATCCATCCAGTGGCGCGCATGGACCGCAGTCTCGCCCGCGGCCAAGGCACCGAGGCTCACCCACAGCGCCCGCGCCTGCGCTGCCGCCGCGTCCAGTTCAGCCGAGCGCTGGACACGTGTATCGGGCGGATGGTCTCCGCGATAGAAGACGATCTGGGGATCCTCTGGCGGATCCATCGCGGCGAGCACGACAGGCGTCAGCCCCTCCTGAACCGTGCCGACGAAGTCAGTGATGACTCCCCACTGAGCCAGCCGCGCGCGCACGTAGTCGCCCAACGGATCGGGGCCCACCATCGTGACGACAGCGGACGCCAGTCCGTATCGGGCACCAGCGACAGCAACGTTCGTCGGACTTCCCCCGACGGACTTCGCAAAAGTCTGAGGCTCCTGGAAGGACGCACCCAGTTCGCGCGCGTAGAGATCCACGCTGACGCGGCCGACCGTGAGCAGGTCGAGAGCGACGGTCATGCTGACACCAGACGTGGCGCAACCGACCCCTTCAGGTAGTCGAGGGATGTGACGACCTCCCGAATCGGGCCATCCCCCTCACCGGGCAGACCGCTCGTGAGGGCGGTGTCCTGCTCGATGATGTAGAGCCCCTCGTACCCGCGCGACTCCAGTGCCTCGATGACGCCGGAGATGTCGACATCGCCCTGTCCGAGAGGGGTGAACAGCCCGCCCTGGACGGACTCCATGATCGACTTCTCCCCGGATGTCAGGGCGCCCACCTTCGACAGGTCCACGTCCTTCAGGTGGACGTGACCGACCCGGTCGAAGGCATCCTGCGCGAACTTGACGGGATCGGTTCCACCGATGGCCAGGTGGCCGGTGTCCAGGCACCAGTGGACATCACAGGCATCGAGCACTCGCTGAACGTCCTCGTCGCTCTCGATCATCGTCTGAACATGGGAGTGGACGACCTGCTCGAGCCCGTGCTCACCGCAGATCTCGTCGACGATGCCGAACATCTCGGCCATGTGCGCCATCTCGCCAGACGAGGCGCGGTGCGGTGAGGCCCAATCCCAGTCAGTGACGATCGCGCTGATGAACTTGGATGCGCCAGCAGCCTCGAACAGGCGAGCGACCCGCTGCGCCTCCGCGATGGTGGCGTCCCGCTGGGAGGGATCGTGCATCACCAGCGGTGTGAAGCCACCGACGAGGCTCATGCCGAACTCGGCCAGCTGCTGCTGGACTCCCGCCGCATCGTCGGGAAGGAATCCGGGGGCACCCAGTTCGGTGACGGTCATTCCAAGGCCCGACATCTCCGCCAGAACACGAGGCGTGGGCAGCATGGCGCCCCAGCCGGGGACCTCGCATATGCCCCACGAGATGGGGGCAGACGCCACCCGCGAGAGAAAGTCCGACACGGAAACCTCGAATTCGATGAGAAGGGGTTTTGGAACGTTCCAAGTTAGTGGCATGATCCTGACACACGGCCCCGGGTCATGCAAGGTCTTTCGGGGCTCAGAGGACAGGAGTGCATGTGCGCATCGCCGTCATCGGAGCAGGTCGCATGGGCCGCATTCGTGTCGAGGACCTCGCTGCCGATGCGCGGGTCTCCGAGGTGCTTGTCACCAACCGCACCGACACCCGTGCCCACGAGGTGGCTCGCGAGCACGGCGCCACCGTTATCCCCTGGGGTGATGACACCCTGCTCGATGCCGATGCCTTCGTGATCACCACGGGCACCGACACGCACCTGGAGCACCTGGAGCGGCTGATCCCACTCGGACGCCCCATCCTGTGCGAGAAGCCGATCGCCTTGACCCTTCGCGAGACCCGGTCCGCGATGGATCTCGCCCACGAGCACGGGGCACCGCTTCAGATCGGCTTCCAGCGCAGGTTCGACTCCGGACTGGCTCGGATCCACGACGACATCGAGGCCGGAACCATCGGCACCCTCTACTCCCTGGTCCTGACCGCCCACGACCACCAGCCGTCGCCCCGGGAGTTCATCGGGGGCAGCGGGGGCATCTATCGGGATATGCACGTGCACGATTTCGACCAGGTGCGCTGGCTCACTGGTGAGGACGTCGCCTGGGTCCAGGCGACGTCGAGCGTCCGAGCCCATGAGCAGTACGCGGAGTTCGACGATGCTGACACCACCATGATCATGGGCGCAACTACCGGCGGTGTCGCCTTCTCGATCAGCGGGAGTCGCCACGACCCTCGCGGGCAGGACGTCCGGGTCGAGGTCTTCGGCTCTTCGGACTCCGTCGCATCTGGCCTGAACGGTCGTACGCCCTTGCGGCTCATGCCGCCCGACGAACGTCAGTTCACGTGGGAGTCCGGTCCGGAGCCGTACTCGGGCTTCGTCGATCGCTTCCGGGCTGCCTTTGCTCACGAGACGAATGCGTTCGTGACGTTCGCAACCGGTGAATCGACGAACCCCTGTCCTCCCGAGGAGGCGCTCGAGAGCCTCCGGGTGGCCATCGCATGCGAGGAGTCCGTGCGACGGAGTGGCCCCGTCGACGTGACATCCATCGACACGGCGCGAAACTGATCTCGGCAGGACCGGATACCCGGAGGGGAGGCGCACTGATGACGACCCGACGACCCACGATCAACGACGTGGCAGCTCGTGCTGGCGTCTCCAAGTCTCTGGTGTCCCTGGCGATTCGCGGGTCGGACAAGGTCAGCGACGACAGTCGCGCCCTCATCCTCCAGGCAGCCGAGGAGTTGGGCTACCGACCCAATGCTGCCGCCCGCAATCTCGCGGATCGCCGGTCTCACACGATCGGAGTGCTGCTGCACGACCTGCACAACCCGATCTTCGCCGAGGTGCTCGATGGCGTGCAGGAGGTGGTGCGCGCGCAGGGCTACCGCATGATGCTCGTCACTGGACATGGAGACCCTGGACGCGAGGCCTCCGAGCTCGCCACCCTGCTGGAGTTCCAGGTAGAGGGCCTGATTCTCATCTCGCATCGCCTCGATCCCCGACTGGCGCGACGCGTTGCCCGCGAACGGCCCGTCGTGATCGTGACGCGACAGGACATCACCGGGCCCGGCATCACCACCGTATGCACAGACGATCAACTCGGAGCGCGCACGGCAGTGGAGCACCTGATATCCCTCGGCCACACACGGATCGCCCACATATCCGGCGGCGGGAATCAGATTGCCCGCGACCGGGAGATCGGCTACCGCGCCGCCATGACGGCTGCAGGACTGGCCCATGCCATTCACATCGAGTCTGGCGACTTCACCGAGTCGAGCGGCAAGACCGCGGCCATGGCCGTTCTGGCCTCCCGCCCCGAGACGACTTCCATGTTCGTGGCGAATGACCTCTCGGCCATCGGCGCTCTCGTGGCAACCCAGGAGTCCGGGCGCGATGTGCCGGGCGACGTCTCCATCGTCGGCTACGACGGGATGGCCCTGGCGGCTCTCGGATCTCTCAATCTGACAACGATGGCGCAGCCCTTCGCTGCGATGGGTCGCGACGCTGCCGAACGCCTGTTCCGCAGAATCGAGTCGCCCAAGGCGCGGCTGGCACCCTCGCAGGTGGTCAGTGAGCTGCTGCCACGCGGAACGACTGGGCCGCCGCCGAAGGCATGACGGCCCCGTCAGTGGTCTGACCGCTCATGGACGCCATGCGCATGCCGATGAGGACGAACGCACGCTGGCGGACGACCTCGGGGGCTGACTCGTCGACAAGCGCGTCGACCAGCAGGGCGTCGATTCCCAGGTCCCGGGCGTCATGTGCGAGGAGCAGGACATCAACGGCCGCAGCGGCGATCCCGTTGCGCGCAATCACCTCGCCCACGCGGATGATTCGCTCGGCCTGTGCAGATGTGGTTCGCATGACACTCCCCTCGGGGTTCGTAACACCCGGGGCTGTCCCGGACTCCTCGAAGGTAGAACAGACACAACATAAACACAAACGATCTTTCTTGATGATGTCAAGCAGTTTTGCTTATACTTAAGAGTGCCCTTCACCGATGTCGATCTACGCCACCTGCGCGCCCTGACCACCGTGGCCGAGGAGGGCTCGTTCATCGGGGCGGCAGACGCTCTTCGAATCTCCCAGGCCGCCGTCAGCCAGCAGATCGCCGGGCTGGAGCGCGCCGTGGGCACGCGCGTCTTCGACCGCCCCGGCGGGCCGCGCCCGGTGACCCTCACACCGGCGGGGCGCGCCCTCCTCAGCCACGCCGAGACCATCCTGGGCATCCTCGACGCGGCCGAGACCGAGCTGACGGATCTCGCGTCCGGGACGGCTGGGCGACTGACAATCGGCACCTACCAGAGCGTGTCCGTTCAGCTGCTTCCTGACGTGGTGAGCCAACTGCGGTCACTGGCGCCCGACCTGACGATCAGCCTCATCGAGCATGACCGCAATGACGAGCTCGTGGACGAGCTGCTCTCCGGGACGATTGACGTCACGTTTCTCGGGGGACCCTACGAACATGAGGATCTCGACCTGACCCTCCTCGGCACCGACCCCTTCGTGCTCCTGCTGCCCGCCGAGGGCGAACTGGCGCGCCAGCACAAGGGTCGTCGCTTCCCGACCGAGGCGCTCGCAGACGTTCCTCTGGTGGGAGAGCATGAGCCGCAGTACGGCGGCGGCACCATCAACGCCGGTCTGCGCTCCTTGGGCGTGCGTCCGCGCTACGCCTTTCGCTCGTACGACAATGGAGCCCAGCAGGGCATGGTGCGCGCCGGCGTCGGACCCGCGATCATGCCGCTTCTGGCCACCGATCCCACCGATCCAGGCATCGTGATCAAGACTCTCAATCCGCCACTTGAGCCGCGAACCATCATGCTTGCCACCCGGCGCGGAGCCACTATCGCTCCTGCCACCGAGACCTTCATGCAGATTGCAAAGAAGGAGTGCCGGGAGCGTCTCGCCCGTGCCCGGCCCTAGGCCGTAGGGTCCATGCCCATGGATTCGAATCCTTCGACGCCGGATGACCAGGAGACCCCTGCCGAGCAGCGGCGAAGCTTCGACCGACTGGTGAATTTCACGGATGCGGTGGTGGCCATCGCCGTCACGCTGCAGCTGCTTCCCCTCGCTGACATTCCCGGGCCCGGAGAAGGGGAGAACGTCCTCGATGTCTTCTCTGCCAACTCAGGGACGATCACGGCGTTCCTACTGAGCTTCATCATCGTGATTCTGATGTGGATCAACCACAATCGCATCTTCAATGTGATGCGTCGCTCCGACGGCACCATCCTCTGGCTGAACGTCGGGTGGCTCGTGAGCATCGCCTTCCTGCCGTGGCCGACAACGATGTATGGCGAGGCGTCCAACAGCACGGCGTCCGAGGTCGGCGGTGTGGCTCTGCTCTACTGGGGGAACCTCGCTGTGATCACCGTCTTCCTCGGGCTGATCGCACGGCATGCCTCGCACCACCCCGACCTTCTCGAGCCCGGGTCCGGGAGTCGCGGCTGGCTGGCCGACCAGGATCGGTCAGCGCTGCGGGGCCTGATCTACCCGATCTGCTTCGTCCTCATCGGACTCGCATGCGAACTCGTGACCCCGCAGGCGGCCTGGCTGGCCCTGGGCCTGATTCCGCTCGGCTGGTGGCTCGGCCGCTCAACGGCGAGCAGCACCGCCGGCACCCCGTAGGTCCAGCGGCGACGGCTCCCTGGCGTCCGCCAGCGTCCAAACCTGCAGTTGACGTCACAAGATCCCTGGTGATTGACGGAAAGAGCAGGTCTCGGTGACGAACAGGCCGGAATCGACCGCTAGCAGTGCCAGCGACCGCCGGCCCAATGAGATGCCCCCGACAATGGGCGCTCCCAGTTGATCACCGTGTGGAACGCGGCGTCCTGCCAGTATCGGGGCCAGGTGTTCATCGGCTTGGAACGCAACGTCGCGAGTACCTTCTTCGCCGCCTGCTCCCCCATCAGCGCCTTGTGCTCCTTGACCATCATGTAGGTGGCGCCCTCAGCGAGCGCCTTGGAGACCTGATAGGCCCCGAAGTAGCTACCGGTCGGGTTCACGACGTCGTAGAAGCCTTCGCTCTCGCGCTTGACGATGCACAGACGCTTCTCCTCCGACTGTGCGTTGTAGAACGTGCCGCGGTAGAGGCTCTTCTCCACCCCGCGCATGTCCTTGGTCTGCTCGGAGTGCAGGGTGAAGGAGACGAAACGAGCCTGACGGGCGGCGATGGCCTGACGGGCACTGGCAGCGCGGCTCGCACGCTCGGCAGCAGCAGTGCGATCGGCGGCGGCGGCGGTGATGCCAGGGGCGGATGGAGAGACGGGGGTAGAGACCTTGGCGACCGCCGTTCCAGCGGGAAGGGTCTCGGACTGGGCGGTGGGGGCGATCACGACAGCCGTGAGCGCCGCCGTGGCCAGAACGCCGGCGCCCGCTACTGCGGCACCGCGGACGATGGAACGTGCGGACATGCAACCTCATCGTTCGGCACCGACCCTCGTGGGTTCGGTGCGTGGACGCGATGCAGGTCGTCGCATGGCCGGGGCTTCTGTCTGCCCCAGCCGCACTCACCTGCCCCGTGACCTGTCAGTGCGAGTCGCACGCACTGTCGTGGATGGCCACGCGGCCTCCCGCAGCGGCGTCTGCGGGAGCATCGCGAAGTCGAGCTTCACCGTGCAGTCGGTCTGACTGCGAACCACGACGCTACGGGCGACGACTGACATTGTCAGATCGACAATGACGATTTTAGTGTCCGATTTGAAGGTTTATGCACTTAATATCCCGTGACTCCCCTTACATGGAGCAGAGATCTCCCCGTGACATTGCCGTGACATGGATCACGTCGACTCAAGCCGATATCGGCGTGTTCTGCCCGGGTCTCATCCCCCGAGGCCACATCTAGCGGACAAGCAGCACCACCACGATGATGACCGCGGCCGTGACGGCGCCGGCGGCAATCCACGGGACCGAGCGTCGGATGCGATGGAACCGCGGCTTGCCGGTTCCATCGGCGATCTCCCCCTCCGCGCGCAGACGGTCGTTCGCTCGGGCGATGCGCTTGGCCTGGGCGATGCGCTCGTCAGCCGGCGCCTCCTTGATCCCGCCGGAGACGAAGTCCTCGTCCAGCACGATGTCGTCCAGCTCGTCGAAAGGTTCCTGCTCAGCCACGTCCATCTCCTCATGCCCTCTGCCCATCGCGCTTCCCCGTCAGGGTACGGGGGTTCGGGACAGTTCCCCGTGAGGGGCGTCATCGCGGACTAGGGTGCTCGGCATCCGAGATGCCGCGCACAACCAGGGAGCCCCCATGAAACCGCAGCTGCAGGGACGGACGGCCCTCATCACCGGGGCGTCCCGGGGTATCGGTCAGGCGATGGCCGAGCTCTTCGCACAGGAGGGAGCACGCGTCGCGCTCGTGGCGCGGTCGGCGACGGATTTGGACACGGTGGCTGAGCGGATCGTTGCCCGGGGTGGCTCGGCGATCACCATCCCTGCCGACCTCACGCAGGACGAGAGCGCCGACCAGATCGCCGAGGCCGCCATGGCCGGGTTCGGGCAGATCGACATCGTGGTCAACAACGCGGGTGGTTCCTCGTTCATGTCGCCGCTCGCCGACCTTCGCATGGCGGGATGGCACAAGACCATGACCCTGAACCTCGACGCCACGCTTCGGGTGATCCAGGCGACCCTCCCCCACCTGCACGCCACCGGAAACGGTTCCATCGTGAACGTCTCCTCCGTCACGGCCCTGCGCGCGTCACCCTTCCTCGGCCACTACGGCGCCGCGAAGGCTGCCGTCGTCTCGCTCACCCAGTCACTGGCGGTCGAGCTTGGCGACACGGGCGTGCGTGCCAATGCCCTCGTCCCCGGGTGGGTGGATACGGACCTCACGGAGTTCCTTCGGGTGGACCCGTCGATGGAGACCACGGTCATCGATCGGGTGCCCATGCGCCGCTGGGGGCGACCTGAGGAGATCGCGCAGGCGGCCCTCTTCCTGGCCAGCGATGCGTCATCCTTCATGACCGGGCAGTCCCTGATTGTGGACGGCGGCCTCAGTGCCAACCCGTGACCACCGATAGCCTGATCGAAACGCACTCGCCGAGGAGCTTCCATGGGTCCCATACTCACGATCGTCGTCATCGCCCTGCTCGCCATCGGCGCCATCGCCCTGGGCGTCAAGTTCTTCAATACCTCGGTCGAGGAGCAGGAGCAGGGCAAGGACGGGGACTGACCCTCAGGCTGCGTCCTTGCACGCCTTGATGATGTTGCGGATTCCCTCGATGTCACCGGGGCTCAGCGTGTTGTTGTCGTCCACGAGGTAGTACATGACGTTCTCCGGGCTCGTGCCATGCCCGAGGCCGAGGACGTGGCCGAGCTCATGCAGGTAGACGGCGCTGCGCTTCTCCGCACTCGCCTTCTTCACGTACTCGATGCTCAGGACCATGCTGCCTTCGACGATCTGCTTCGAGTCCTTCCACACCTTCGTCGGAGAAGCGAACCCGACAGTGCGCTGGTCCAGAAGCGATGACTCGCTCTGGTTCAGGAAGGCGATGTAGACGTGGCGCTCGCTCGGGTGCTGTTCACTGGTCACCACGTAGGTGGAGTCGTCATAGATGACTGGGACATCGCCGACGTACTGGAAGGTGAGTCCAGACACATCCCCCCACTTCGCGAAGTCCTTCTGGAACTGCGCCTTCGCGATCTTGGCATCGGCCGCGCTGATCCTGCTGGTGTCCATGCTCCACGTGACTGGGGTGTCGCAGTCAGCCCAACCGCTGTTGATCAGGTCCGGGGAACTGCCGATGAAGATCGATGCCACCTGCGACTCCGCGTAGGCAACCACACCGATGATCGACAGGAATGCAGCGGACACGACAACGGTCGCCAATTGCCATGCAGGCTTGCCCTTGCGCCTGTCCGCTCCTCGACGCCGATCGACATGACGACGATCAGCTAGTCCTTCGGGAAGGGCATGTGCACCCGCACGTCGGTCTCGCTGTCGTCTATCACCCTTGCGCCGGTCGGGTGGATGCGTCCGCTGGAAGTACCGAACACTGACCATTCCCAGTGCGAACGCCACGACGGTGATGGCCACCCAAGCGTACCACGCCACGACCTCACCCCCTCGATCGGCGAACGGTCGATCTCACCGCTTGCAGTATGCGCGGAGCGGCGTGGCATTGACCCCGTGGAAAAGAGGTTTGCCCGGTCAGTCTTCAGACAGAGAACGGGTGCGCCATAGCCACCACAGGCCGATGATGGGCAGCACCAGCGGGATGAACAGGTACCCGCTGCCGAAGCCGGACCACACGGACGCGGCCGGGAATGCGCTCGGATCCACGAGACTGGCGAGCCCTACACCCAGGACACCGACGAGTTCCACAGAGATCGCGATCGTGGCAACGCGTCGCGACGTGCGGTCCCCTCGAGCCAAGGCAACCGTGGCAACGATGTAGATGGCGGCCGCAACAGCGGACAGCACGTACGCCACGGGCGCCTCGTCGAATCGACCAATGATCTGCACGACGGATCGAGATGTCGCGGCGACAGCGAACACCGCGTACACGACAACGAGGACGCGCCCGAATCCGCGGTTCACGCGCAGCTGTGGTTCAGGCACCGGGACCCGCCCATACCTGCTGCACCCGCACCACCATGATCGGGACGACCAGCAGCGCGATCACCAGGACAGCGGCTGCGCCTCGCGATTTCTCGTCGCGGATCCACCACGAGGTGGCCGGAAGCACCACGGCCAGGCCGATCAAGTACAGGACGAGTTCAAGCCCGACGCCCGCCGCGGGCGCGGACGGCAGTTGGATGAAGCCCCAGACGACGAAGACGATGACGGCCGCTTCAACGACAGCGATCACCGCCCAGAGCGCTCGGCCAGGCGGACGGTTCACCATCAGGTGGACACCGGCCACCAGGGCGGCGACAAGCGAGGCCACGATCGCGATCGTGGCGAGGGGCCCGTTCATCTAGTCGCGAGCGCCACAAGCGTGGGGTCGGTGAACGGATTGTCGAGGGTGCGTCCGTTCAGGATGACGGTGGGTGTGCCCCCGACGCCTCGACCGAAGCCGCTCTGGGTCGAGGCCGCGACAAACGGCACATGAGTCTCGGCCTCGATGCATGCGAGCGCGGCCGGCGACGCGCCCACGCCCGCAGCCAGAGCCATCAGGTCTGCAGCCATGAACTGTGTCGGTGGCTCGGCCGGGTCGGCTGTCCGGAACACCTCGGTGTTGAAGGCAGCAAAGACTTCGGCGCCGTCCTCGTCCAGCACGCAGGCCGCAGCGCTCGCGGCGCGGGCCGAGGCTCCCGCCGGGTCGAGAGCCGGACTGCTCTCACCCAGGAAGGCGAGGTTGTACTGCTTGACCAGCAGGCCGGATCCCGGCGCGAGTGCCCTCTCCACCAACGGAGCACCCACGGTCTGCTCCCACTTCTGGCAGAAGGGGCACTGGTAGTCCACGTAGACCTCGATGATCTCGGTCGCGTTGGCATCGCCGATGAGGATGGCGCCCGTCGGGTCAACGCCGCCGGGAAGATCGGTGCCGTCGGGCAGGGCCGGGGCTGCGGCCAGCTGCTCTGCCTCCGATGCCCCCTGCGTCGCCGCCTCTGCTGCGGCAGCCGGCTGTTCAGCCGCGGCCGCCGGGGCGACCGCCACCGTTGCCAGTTCCGACACCTGCGCGCTCAGGGCATCCACCTGTGAGCGCAACGATGCGACTCCCACGACGAGCCCGAGGGCCACGACCACGAGCAGAGCGAGGCTGGCGATGGACAGGACTCGCACTGAGCTGACAGCGCTGCGCAGACCGGCCACGCCGGGGTTGGCCTGGCTCGTCGGCGCCACCCCCGGGTATCCGGTCACCGTGGTCACGGACGGGGAGGGCGGAGGCGTGGAGTCGTCCGCGGGGTCTGCTGCCGGCTGATCTGTCATGTCGCCACAGTAATCGCCCACCGCCGACCTGCGCGATCCCACCGACCAGCGCGCTTCAGCTCGCCCGCCCCGGTACCGTGAAAGAGACGGACATCCGTCGCATCGATGACACCGACCGAAGTCAGGGGGATGGGCATGAACGCCGAGATGCTGCAGAAAATGGCGACCGGCAAGGGCTTCGTGGCAGCACTTGACCAGAGTGGAGGAAGCACTCCCAAGGCTCTGCGCCTGTACGGAGTGGAGGAGTCCGCCTACTCAGGCGACGAGGCCATGTTCGACCTGATCCATGCCATGCGCACCCGCATCATGACGAGCCCGGCCTTCACCGGCGACCGGATCCTCGGCGCCATCCTGTTCGAGATGACCATGGACCGCAAGGTCGACGGTGTCGGCTCTGCTGAGTACCTGTGGACTCGCAAGAGCATCGTCCCTTTCCTCAAGGTCGACAAGGGCCTCGCGGACGAGGCCGACGGCGCGAAGGTGATGAAGCCCATGCCTGACCTTGACGAACTCCTTGCCCGGGCGAAGGAGCATGGGGTCTTCGGCACCAAGATGCGCTCGGTCATCTCGTTGGCCAATGCATCCGGCGTCGACGCCGTTGTCGATCAGCAGTTCGAGATCGGTCGCCGGATCCTCGACGCCGGCCTGATGCCGATCATCGAGCCGGAAGTGGACATCCACAGTCCGCAGAAGCAGGAGGCTGAGGACCTGCTCCACGCGGCTCTCGTGCGCCATCTCGACGCACTGCCCGATGGCCGTCAGGTCATGCTCAAGCTGACCCTGCCCAGCACCGACGACTTCTACCTCGATCTGGTGGAGCACCCCCGAATCCTGCGGATCGTGGCGCTCTCCGGCGGCTACAGCCGCGCAGAGGCGGATGCCCTGCTGCGGGCCAATCACGGCGTCATCGCATCATTCTCGCGGGCGCTCACCGAGGGGCTCTCCGCACAGCAGTCGGATGACGAGTTCAACGCCACTCTCGATGCGACGATCCAGAGCATCTACGACGCGTCGATCACCTGACGCATGCCACGCGCACGACGAGTCGCCAACCGTCGATCTCCATCGTGCAGATCACGGACGCCAACTAGTATGACGTCCACATATTCTGCAGAGGAGAGCGGCAATGCCGACAGTCGAAGGTCCCTTCAGCTCGGTTGACGTGGATGAGTGGACGCACAGAGCCGACCTCGTCATCGTCGGCCTCGGCATCGCCGGAGCCTGCGCTGCCCTGGAGGCGCAGCGCGCCGGGGCGGAGGTACTGGTCCTGGAGCGGGCCGGGGCCGGCGGTGGCGCGAGTGCATGGTCGCAGGGCCAGTTCTACCTGGGCGGAGGCACCGCCGTGCAGCAGGCCTGCGGCTATGACGACTCACGTGACGAGATGTACCGCTTCCTGCGCGCTGTGACGACGACGCAAGAGGAGGACAAGCTCCGCACCTTCTGTGACGAGAGCGTCCACCACTTCGACTGGCTCGAGGCCCAGGGCGTGCCCTTCGCCCGAGAGGCGTACCGGCACAAGGCTGTCTACACCCGCACGGGCGAGGGCCTGCTCATGACGGGCAACGAGAAGGCCTGGCCCTTCCGGGATCAGGCAGCTCCCATCCCCCGGGGCCATCAGGTCTCCGGAGAGGGAGAGATCAGCGGCGGCAATGTCGCGATGAAGGCGATCCTCGGCACCGTCGAGAGCGAGGACGTGCCCGTGCTCTACGAGGCCAACGTCATCGGTCTCGTTCAAGACGACCAGGGACGCATAGTCGGGGTGAAGGTCCGCAGGGACGGCGCCGACTCCTTCGTCCAGGCTCGCGTCGGGGTGATGCTCGCGGCCGGCAGCTTCAACCTGAACACGGACGTGACCAGCGAGCACATGCCCCTCTTCGAGCAGTACGGAAAGCCACTGGGCGAGCCGACGAACGACGGAGCCGGGCTCCTGCTGGGACGCACCGTGGGGGTCGCCGAGCACGGCATGCAGGGCCTGATTGCCACGGCATCCATCTATCCACCAGAGGATCTCATCAAGGGCATCGTCGTCAATGCGGAGGGGCGCCGCTTCGTCGCGGAGGACGTCTATCACGGGCGGATGTCCCATCACATCGCTCGACAGACGGATGCCAAGGCCTTCCTCGTCCTGGACGAGGAGATCTTCGGCTATCCCCAGCACGGGTCACATACCTTCCTGGATGCCTACGAGACGATCGAGGAGATGGAGGCAGCACTCGGCGTGCCCGCAGGCGCCCTTGCCGCCACCCTCGAGCAATACAACGCGGATATGGAGTCCGGCGACGACGCCGAGTTCCACAAGCACCCCGACTGGCACAAGGTCCTGACGGCGCCCTACGCCGTCTTCGAGATCTCCGTGCCGCGCTCGGACTATCACTGGATGTCCCTGGGTGGCCTCGTCACCGATGCCGACGGGCGAGCGCTGAACGATCATGGAGAAGTCATTCCGGGCCTCTACGCCGCCGGCGCCTGCACCAACCACCTGGCTCAGGACGGTGACGAGTACGCCAGCGGCATGAGTCTCGCCGCCGGATCGCTGTTCGGTCGCCGGGCCGGCGCCCACGCCGCCGCGGCAGTCAACGCGTGAGGGGTCGTCCGGCAAGTCCTCAGGGACTCGCCCCACGACTCATCGCCGTGGACCTGGACGGCACCCTCGTCCCCCAGAGTGGCGGAGTTCCGGACGGCGTCGCCGAGGCCGTCGCACGGGTGACTTTCCACGGAGCCCATGTCGTTGCCGCCACCGGACGCTCCCTCTCGACCACTGGACCCGTTGCTCGCGAGGCCGGCATGCATGAGCACGCCGTGGTCAGCAACGGGGCCATGCTCGTCACGGTCGACCCCGAGACCGTCATTCACGCCCAGACCTTCGACGGCGGACCCCTGCTGGAGATCCTGCGCACGCGAGTTCCCGGAGCAACATTCGGTGTCGAATGCCCCGACGGAACCTTTCTCACGACTCAGCACTTCGTCGACGGCGGCGTCTCCCATCACATCCGAGAGGTCTCATGGGAGGAGCTCACCCGCGATCCGGTGGTGCGGGTGATAGTCCGAAGCTACGACCATCTCGAACAGGGACTCGGTCACGCGACCGAAGGGATCGACGCCCACTCCATTGCCTTCGCCGTGACCGATGTCGCCTGGCTGGACATGGGCATCAAGGGCGTGACCAAGGCGACCGGCCTGCAGCACCTGTGTGAGCGGCTGGGAATCGACTCCTCGGATGTGCTGGCGATCGGCGACTCGATGAACGATCTCGAGATGCTGGACTGGGCCGGCTACTCGGTGGCCATGGGATCAGCTCGTCCGGCGATTCAGGCCAGAGCCGACTACGTCACCGGATCGGAGCCTGGCCAGGGGGTCATCGAGGTCCTCGACCAGCTGTACCGCTGAGCCGGCCCGCTACCGGTGCTCGACGGACTTGCCTCCGTCGCGACCGCCTCCGATGAGGATGTTCTGCCCGGTCACCCAACCGGAGGCGGGCGAAGCGAAGTAGAGCACGCCTGCGGCCATGTCCTCCGCAGTTCCCATCCGCCCCAGCGGGACGGTGCGTGCCAACGCGGCGAGGTCATCCTCGGTGAACTGCAGGACGCGATAGAAGGAGTCCGTCGGCACCATGCCAGGGGAGATGGCGTTGACGCGAATGCCCCGAGGCGCCAGCTCGGCTGCCATCGTCTGAGTGAGGCTGAGGAGTGCGGCCTTGGAAGCTCCATAGGCGGCTGTGTTGGGAGCGGCTCGCATGCCAGCGCCAGAGGAGACATTGATGATCGATCCCCCGTCCCCCATTCGCAGTGCAGCTTCACGAGAGCAGGCAGCTGCCGCGATGAGGTTCAGCTCGAGCATGTCGCGCAATTCGTCATCGGTCACCTCGATCATCGGCTTCACATGAGCATCGTCCGTGCCGCCGGCATTGTTGACCCAGACGTCCAGCCGCCCGAATTCCGCGAGTGCGGCATCCGCGAGTCCGACACGGATCGCGGGATCCTTCAGGTCACCGGGGAACTCCAGTGCTCGGCTACCCCGTGCCCGGACCTGGTCCGCGACCTCGGCGACGTCATCCTCCCGCCGACTCGTGACGACGACGTCCGCTCCCGCCTCAGCAAGGGCGATCGCGATGCCGCGCCCGATACCGCGTCCGGATCCAGTGACTACGGCCGCCCGGCCATCAAGGCGAAAGAGATCGAGAATGCTCACCGCCTGAGCATCTCACTCCCCTGCGAGCCACGCCTCGGCATTGGCTCTCTCGGCCACCGCGAACGTGCGAATGCGAGACGGGAGCATCCAGGCAAAGGCCTGCACCGTGGCATGAACCCACGAGGTATCGCTCACGACGGCAATGCGCTCCCAATGCGAGAAGTCCTCCATCCCGACCATCGCGTCCTGCCACATGGCGGCCGCGGTGTATCCGGTGAAGTCCTCGCCCAGGACATACAGGACATTCACCTTGTCGTGCTCGGCCATGGCCTTCTCCAGAGCCGGGTCAAGAATTCGCTTGTAGTCGTCCGCATGCACCTCGCCGACGGCCTCGAAGCCCACCACTCCGTCGGGGAGCCCCTCCAGCATTCTGATCATGGCCTGCCTCCTCGGGTTGCCTGCACCGCACAGCGACCTACGGCGCTGCACATTGCCTTCATGCTCGCACGAGGTCCACGGCCATGAGCACCTCAGTGATGGATCCGTCCACCCGGACTTCAGCGAGGTCGTCCGCCCGAGTCGGGCCCTGATTGACGACAGCGATCGGGATGTCACGCTCGGCCGCCCGAGTCACGAAGCGTCGACCGGAGAACACGTGCAACGACGATCCCAGGACGAGAAGGGCGCGAGCCTGCTCGACGTGCGCATAGGAGGCTGTCACCCGCTCGGGCGGAACGGACTCGCCGAAGTACACGACGTCCGGCTTGAGCACTCCGTGGCAGCGCGGGCAATCCACCATGACGAAGGCCGCCACGTCAGAGTCGTCAAGAGTCACGTCACCATCCGGGTTCTGCACCCGCGGGCGGGCGCGCCACTCCGGGTTCGCCGCGCCGATTCGATCCTCGATGTCATCACGGGGGAAGACAACGGCGCAGTCCAAGCAGACGACCCGGTTCAATCGACCGTGCAGGTCTACTACTTCCTTGGAACCGGCTCTCATGTGGAGGCCGTCGACGTTCTGAGTGATCACTGCCTCGATATAGCCGCTCGCCTCGAGCGCTGCGAGAGCACGATGACCCCCATTCGGCTCCACATCACGCATCATCGGCCAGCCAGCATGACTGCGAGCCCAGTAGCGATGGCGAGCGGCAGGGTCACGCGTGAACTCCTGGAACGTCATCGGTGTGTGTCGCCGCACAGCCGCGCCCGACGGGCCGCGGTAGTCGGGAATCCCTGAGTCGGTGGACATCCCGGCCCCCGTGAGGGCAACGACACCACCGAGCGCAATCAGGTCAGCGAGGGCACCGGCAGGCATGACCCTCATCATGGGCCATCACGTCACCACCCGCCTCCACGATGCCCTCTCACTACCGTGTGCCCACGTCAGTGACTTTCGACCTCGGCACCTGCCCTTCCCGCACCTGCCCTTCCCGCACCTTCCCTGTCGCACCTGCCCTGTCGCACCTGCTATCGAGGACGGCACATCACTCACGACGACAGCAACACCGATCTCGCCGACGACGAACTCGAAGGTGTCGAAGGTGGTGAAGGCCAGAATTGCAGCAGCCCAACGCGCGAAGAGCACGAATGGAGCTGTGGCTAGTGGGAGGCCGACGGGGAGCATCGGCCCCGTGTGAGCTCAGCACGATGCGCTGCAGCAATGCCCATACGCCCTCCATGGCGGCGTTACCCCATGGCGGGCACTGCATGGCTCGGATCGATACCCCTAGGGGTATACTGCCCGAAACGGCGCAGCAGGCGTCCCCCGACCGATTGGACCACCAACATGTGCCGACAGACCACGTGCCGCAACTGCAAGAAGGCCACTTGGGCCGGATGCGGGCAACACAAGAACGAGGTCCTGCGCGGCATTCCGAAGAATCAGCGGTGCTCCTGCACGCAGGCTGAGAAGGACGCATCCAAGGGCTTCTTCGCCAAACTGTTCGGCGGCTAACGACTCAGCAGGGTAAGTCTTTTCGGTTAGGCACTCTGTGGAGACCGTGCTACCTTCGAACCAGCGCCGGCTCATTCAGGCCGCGCAGGCGCCGCTCGGCGCAGTGAGCACCCACTGGGTTCGTTCCTGCAGGAGTCACGCCTCACCACACGTAATGGTGCAACGAGCGCATAGCGCTGTGCATCGAAGGAGCACAAGAGATGTCCAGAACCATGACCATCCACACGCACCGCAATCTTCGGACTCGAGATCGCCTCGACGACGAGCGTCGCGACCCCATCGGAATCGCAGACACGGATCGCTGCCGCATCTGTCACGGCCCCATCCTGCGCACTGCCACCACTGGCCTGTGCTGGAGCTGCATGCCCACGTCATAGTCGGCGAACCCGTTCCCTGCGACGCACTGAAGATCCCTATGACGGCTCGTTCGGCCGATAGCGTGGACCCATGATGTTCTCCATGTTCGTGCTGTGGACCATCGTGTTCATCGGCATCTTCCTGAGGAAGAAGTGGGTCACTCCGGTGGCGCTGGTGACCTTGGGCGTGACCGTGCTGGTTCTGAGTTTCCATATGTCCTCTGACCTCCCACTGAACTTCTGACGGAGGACTGACGGCCATGACCGACCAACAGGTGACCCGTTACGCGCGACTCATCAACGTCGCCGCCCTCCTCGCACTCCTGGGCGTTCTCGCAGGATCTCTCTATCTGCAGTTCGATATCGGAGAGCAGCCATGCCCTCTCTGCCTCGTGCAGCGATCGGGCATGATCGGCCTGGCGGTAGGCCCCGTCATGAACCTGCTCTGGGGAATGAGGCCCGCGCACTACGCCCTCAGCATCCTCGCAGCCTCCGTCGGCATGGCCGGCAGCGTGCGACAGATCCTCCTGCACATCAACGATCCGATCGGCGAGGGCTATGGGCCCGCCGTCCTCGGATGGCACCTCTACACGTGGGCCGCAGTGACCTTTGCGATCGCCATCGTCGGGTGCGCCTTGCTCCTGCTGTGGACCCGTCCCTTCATCGTCGTGGATCAGGGCGTGCTCACCGACGTGCGATGGATGCGTCTGGTCAGCTTGTTCGCGATCACGTGGCTGTTCCTGGACCTGCTGGCGATCGGGGTGTCCGTCCTGCCCGAGTGCGGACTGGGCATGTGCCCCGACGACCCCGAGAACCTTTCAGGTGGATGGCCCGTGGTGTTCATCCTTGGTCTCGTCAGCGCCGTGGTCGCCTATCTGCTTGATCGTCGCCTGGAAGCACGTCGCACTCCCGCCGCCTAGCCACCTCCGGCCGCGACGGTCGATCAGACACACCAACATGTGATGCCGCGCACGCCGCTCCAACGCCCGGTTAGGCCGTTTCTCGTTTGGTCACTAACGTCGGTACGTGACCAGCACTGAGATCCTCGAGCCCTTCCGCCACCACAACGGCCCTACAGTCCTCGACGCACTCCGGACTCCACGCCTTCTGACACGCGAGGTACTGGCCGGACTCGTCGTCGCCCTCGCCCTGATTCCCGAGGCGATCGCCTTCTCGATCATCGCGGGAGTCGATCCCCGCGTAGGACTGTTCTCCTCCTTCATCATGGCCGTCACCATCGCCTTCGTCGGTGGTCGCCCAGCCATGATCACAGCCGCCACCGGTGCCGTCGCCCTCGTGATCGCCCCTGTCGCGCGGGACTACGGCATGGAGTACTTCATTGCGACCGTCCTGCTCGCCGGGGCCTTCCAGATCGTGCTGGCTGCCGTCGGTGTCGCCCGACTGATGCGGTTCATCCCCCGCAGCGTCATGATCGGATTCGTCAACTCGCTGGCCATCCTGATCTTCGCGGCCCAGCTTCCCCAGCTCATCGGAGTCCCCTGGCTCGTCTACCCGCTCGTGGCCGCCGGAATCGTCATCATGGTTCTCCTCCCCCGCGTCACTCGCGTCATCCCGGCCCCGCTTGTCGCGATCGTCCTCGTTACCTCGGTCGTCATCGTCCTCTCGATCACCGTCCCCACGATCGGCGATCAGGGTGAACTGCCCGAGAGCCTTCCCGACCTGATCGTCCCGGACGTTCCCCTCACCTTCGAGACATTCCGCATCATCGCCCCATACGCACTCGCAATGGCCCTCGTCGGCATTCTCGAGTCCCTGATGACCGCCAAGCTGGTGGACGACATCACCGACACCCACTCGCGCAAGCGGCGGGAGACCTTCGGCCAAGGCATCGCCAACATCGCCTCCGGCCTCTTCGGCGGCATGGGCGGCTGCGCGATGATCGGACAGACCATGATCAACGTCAAGGCGAGCGGTGCACGGACCCGCATCTCGACGTTCCTGGCCGGCACCTTCCTGATCATCCTCGTGCTGGGCTTCGCGCCACTTGTGGCGATCATCCCGATGGCGGCGCTCGTGGCCGTCATGATCATGGTGTCGGTAGCCACATTCGACTGGCACAGCATCCAGCCGTCAACCCTGCGGCGCATGCCACGCAGCGAGACGGTCGTGATGCTCACGACCGTCATCGTCGTCGTCATCACCCACAACCTCGCCATCGGAGTGATCGTCGGCGTAATCACCGCAATGGTCGCGTTCGCCCGGCGTGTGGCTCACCTTGCTGAGGTCGAGCGCGACATTGCAGTGGATCCCAACGGCCGTGCAGTCGCGTGCTACACCGTCACGGGCGAGCTCTTCTTCGCCTCGTCCAATGAACTGACCACCCAGTTCGAGTATGCGGACGATCCCAACACCATCATCATCGACATGTCGAAGTCGCACGTGTGGGATGCCTCGACGGTCGCCTCATTGGACTCGATCACCACGAAGTACGAACGTCGCGGAAAGAGCGTGACGATCATCGGCATGAACGAGCACAGCGCCCGCATGCATAGGCGGCTGGCCGGCAACCTTGGCGCCGATCACTAGCGAATCGTCACCTGCTGGACCCAGATTCAGGGAAGACACACTCCGATCGACTCAGGAACGCATCTCCCAGACCACGCCGTCGGGCGTGTCCCGCACCTCGATGCCTGCCGCCAGCAGGCCATCGCGGATTGCATCGCTGGTCGCGAAGTCGCGAGCCTCACGTGCGCGGAAGCGAGCATCAAGGACGACCTGCACGACAGGGTCGAGTGCATCCCGTGGATCTCCCAGTCCAGCAACCGCCGCTCCGGCCAGTGCCACGAGCATTCCGCGCAGGACTCGTCGTGCCGCATTCGCGTCATCGCCTTGCAAGGTGTCCTGTGACCAGGCGTGGATGGCATCCTCCAGCCCGAGGGCTGCCTCGAGGGCCGCCTCGGCATCACCCGCCGCCAGATGCCCCTGGAATGCCTGCTTGGCCCGCTGGGCCACCTCTCCGAGGGATGTTGCGGGTGCCTGCAGATCCGTCACAGGGTCAATAGACGCCTCATCGGCCGCGTTGTCGACACCGGCGGCAGGACGCTCGGACGTGAGGAGGCCGCTGCGCCCGGACAGGACCGCCTCGATCTCGTCGAGACCGATGGCCTCACCACTCGGGATGACACGGCTGACACCGGCACGACGCAGAGTCATGCCACCAGCCCCGTGGACCTCGGCCGTGCGATGGACGACGTCGAACACCACCGCGGTGTGCTCGTCGACTCCGATGATGCCGGCGCCATCGGCCAGCAGACCTTCCATGATCCCCAGCCGACTCTCGCCCAGGTAGCAGAAGCGGGTGTCGTGGCGGCCGCCCTCGCGGTTGTCGTAGTGGGGGATGACAGCGGCGTCGATACCGGTGATCGTGCCGAGCAGATCCAGACCTGGGATCCAGCGGGGCTCCTCGCCCACCTTGTAGATCTCATAGACCGGGACAGACCATGATCCGGCCGTCACAGCTGCCGCACTTCCCAGGACGACCGTGCCGTCGCGTCCGATGATGTCGACGAGCGACAGGGGCACATCGGTGGAGTCCCACTGCGCGAGCGCATACGAGGGGCTACCCGGTCCCGCGAAAGCGAAACGAGCCTCCTGCAGGAGCGCGAGAGTGCGTTCACGCGACGCCAGCGGATCATCTCGACGTCGCCACCGCGCAACCTCGAGGGCGACGCCCACCGAATCGGCGAAGTACTCCTGGACCTTCTCGGTCAGGTCGTCAGCGTTGGCCTGGAAGCCGAAGGGTGTATCCAGCATCACCCGCCTGCCGGCACCCGCATGCTCGATGAGCGAGCGATGCAGTTTCACCATCGTGGGAGCTGTCTCCCCGGAACCCATGAGAACTATGCGGCCGGTCACGACGCCTAGCCTGTCATTGTCGTTGGCCGAGCGCCACGTGACGTCGGCCCCGCCTCACTCATGCCCGTGCTCGTGTGTGAGAAGTCACCCAAGATGGGGCATGACCTCGGCCGCGATGAGCTCCAGGTGGTCCAGGTCGGACTGGTCGAGAATCTGCAGGTACACGCGAGATGCTCCCTGGTCCTTGAAATCCAGAATCTTCTCCGCGACTTCGGCAGGCGTTCCCGCGAGTCCATTGACGCGCAATTCGGCAAGCTCCCGCCCCATCACAGCTGCCCGGCGCTCAAGATCACCAGCAGTGCTGCCGCAGCAGACCACCTGGGCGGCCGACAGGATGATGGATGACGGTGCGCGACCCATGGCCTCGCAGGCCACGTGGACCCGATCGAAGGCCGCTCGCGAATCCTCCAAGGAGGCGAACGGCACGTTGAACTCACCGGCAAAGCGGGCGGCCAGCGCCGGGGTGCGTGTCGGACCGCCGCCACCGATCAGGATCGGGACCGGAGTCTGATCGGGCTTGGGCAACGCCGGTGAGTCGACCACGCGGTAGTACTCGCCATCATGCGAGTAGGTGTCACCTGCGGGCGTGGCCCACATGCCGGTGATGATCTCGAGCTGATCCCTCAGGCGATCGAAACGCTCCCCCAGCGGTGGGAACGGAATGCCGTAGGCCGCGTGCTCAGCCTCGAACCAGCCAGTACCGATACCGAGCTCAACACGACCGCGACTCATCTGGTCGACCTGCGCGACCGCGATCGCCAGCGGGCCGGGAAGTCGGAAGGTAGCCGCCGTCATGAGCGTTCCGAGTCGGATGGTCGATGTCTCGCGTGCCAGACCCGCCAGAGTGATCCAGGCATCGGTGGGTCCGGGCAGGCCATCGTGATCGCCCATCACCAGGTAGTGATCAGAACGGAAGAACGCGTCAAATCCGAGCCGCTCCGCCGCGAGCGCCACGGCAAGCTGGTCGTCGTAGGTGGCGCCCTGCTGAGGCTCTGTGAAGATCCGAAGGCGCATGATCCTCAGCCCTCGACGATGAGGCGCTGCTGGCGCAAGGACATCACCAGCGCGATGATCCAGCCGACGATCGTCCAGCCCAGGAGCAGGTTCACCCAGAAGACACTCCAATGCGGGACATCACGGACCGCGGCGATCGCCCACGGAAGCATGTAGCCGGCTGTGAGAATTGCGACGACGACGGCCACGACCTTCGTCGTCGTCCAGGACCGGTCTGCGGACTCAACGCGGATATTCGACATGCGTCCCATCGTAACGTCGCGCCCGCCTGAACACCTTCATGCAACGAGGCGGCAGGGATACCTGCCGCCTCGTTGGACACATTCGCCTGGATCGTGCCCGGCGTCACTTCAGCTTGACTGTGCTCTTCACTGCTGCCGATGAGTACGGGCTCGTGGGCGCCGCCGTGTAGGTGGCGGTGACAGTCGCCTTGCCCTTCTTCCAGTTCTTCTTGGCCTTCCAGCTGTACTTGACCGTTCCGTTCTGGATCGGCAGGTTCGACACGATCTTCCTCTTGGACCCCTTCGAGAACTGCAGGTTCACGGCGCCCTGGACATCGGTGACCGTGAAGACGACCTCATAGACCGCCCTCTTGCCGAGCTTCTGCTTCTTGGGCGTCAGGATCTGCACAGAAGCGCCGTTGCCGATGCTGGCCGTCGGACCCGTTGCGGCAGCCGGTGCCGGCTTGGGCGTTGGGGTGGCCGACCCCACAGCGACCGGAGCTGAGTAACTGGCCTGCGCCGCTCCGCTGGCATTGCTGGCGCTGACACCTGCACGGATGAACTGGCCGTTCTCCGTGGTGGTCACCGTGTAGGCCGCAGCCGTGGCACCCGCGATGTTGGCGCACGTAGCGACGTCCGAGGTGGAGCAGCGCTGCCACTGGTAGGCGTAGGTCGATGCGTAGTTCCAGGTGCCGTTCGATGCGGCGACCGGAGTACCGGGCGTAATGCCCGTCGTGGGTGTCAGCACCGGTGCGGCCGTCACCTCAGGAACGACACCTGAGGCAGCACGGCCGATCTGGGATGAGCCCGAGACGGCGAACCAGACATTTCCGTCAGACCCGACGGCAGGACCCCCAGCCGGACCGGTGGCACCCGCAGGAAGGCCGTAGTTCCCGACTACGCCGCCCTGATTGTTTGTCTGCAGGATCGAATTCGACGCGGTGAGCCACAGCCCGCCACCCGGGCCCTCGACGAGATCATTGACGGCTGCGCCCACCGAAAGCTGGGCAATCGTCGTGTCACTGACCAGGTGTCCGAGCTGGGAGGTACCGGGCTGGGCGAACCAGACTGAATTGGCGAGCAGCCCAATGCCCTGCGGTCGTGAATTCGCGGGTGTGGCGACTGTCTCAGTCACCTGCCCGGCCATCGTGATGAAGCCGATCTTGCCGGCGGTGTACTCGGTGAAGTACATCCGATTGGAACCCTCCGGACCCGGAGTGATTCCCCAGACGCCCGCGTTGGCGGTGGGAACCGCATACTCCGCCGTGACTTGACCCGCAGTGGTGATTCGGCCGATCTTGTTCGTGTTGAACTCGGTGAACCAGAGCGCCCCGTCAGGTCCGACAGCGATGTCGACCGGACGGGAGTTGGCCGTCGGGATCCCGTACGAGGTGACGGTTCCGGCCGTGGTGACCTTCGCTATGGCATTCGTACCGGCGAGCGTCAGCCAGAGATTGCCGTCAGGACCAGCGATGATCGCGGTCGGACCTGTGTTGGCACCGAGGGCGAAGTTCGCGACCACACTGCCATTGCTGTCCACCTTCGAGACGGTGCCCGAACTGTAGTTGGCCGTATACAGATAACCATCAGGACCCTGGGCAACGCCAGCAGGGGCCGACTGCGCAGTGAGGCCGAACACCGTGACGTCGCCGGCGGCCGCCGACGCGGTTGTCGCAAGTCCGACGAGGGAGGCACCCGTCATGGTCGCCGCAGCGATGAGGCTGATTCCCGCCCGTAATCCGCGGGCTCGTAAGGTCGACTGACGCATGGTGCAGGCCTTTCGTGGGGGACAGTCTTCACGTCGCACGTGGCAACACCCCCAGCCTCCGCTGGTCAGGGACTCGACGCAACGACCGACACGCATCTTGGGCAGATCAGTGACATGCAGCTCACGGGAGCGTCAGTACCGTGCTCCCATGGCCTCGGCGCGCGACATTCTGCTGGGAACGACGCGTGTCCACCGGGAGCGGATTCATCTGCGCACCGCACTGCTGACGGGACTGCTCGCCATCCTTGTCACCTGCGGCTGCATCTGGGGTGCTCAACCGTCCTGGGCGCTTCCGCTCGTTCTCGGCATCGCCTTTGTCGGCCTGGCAGAGAGCAGCGAGTCGCCGGACGTCCGCCTTCGCGTGATGCTCTGGACGCTGCTGTGGATCACAGCTGGCACTGCTCTCGGGGGCCTGGTGTCGTCCTGGGCCTGGCCGGAGCTCATCGTCGTCGGCGTGGTCGGGCTCGTCGGAGGTTTCGCCGGGGCCCTGGGAAGTCGGGGTTCCCTGATCGGCGTGCTGAGCATGGTGACCTACACCGTCTTCGCCGGCGTTCCTGACTCCGCTACGAGTGCACTCACGGCGGCATTTCTCGTCGCTCTAGGCGGCATAGTGATGATCGTCGCCACTCTCACTCCCGTTCTTCTCCTGGCGCCAGCGACACTCTCGCACCGAACGGAACGCCCTGAGCCCGTGACGCGGCGACTGCGGGAGCATCGGCGACGTGACGACGTCTTCGCCCACCATGCGCTTCGGCTCAGCATCGCCCTCGTGATCGGCTCCTTCGTTGCACACAATCTGGCGTGGCCGCATCAGTACTGGATTCCCATGACGATCGTGTGGATGTCCCGGCCGGACACCAACGGCACAGCGACCCGGGTCGTGGAGCGGATCCTCGGGACCGTGGTCGGTGTCGCCTTGTCCGTGGTGACGATCGAGTGGATCTCGAGCACATCTGTCGCCGTGGCCATCTATACCGGTCTAGGGACCTTCCTCCTTCTGGCGTTCATCCAGGCGAACTACCCGATCGCAGTTGCGGGCGTCACCTGGATGATCGTGACGCTGTTCTTCCTGCTGGGAGACACCGTCGGGAGCACGGCACCCTCCCGTATCGGTTCGACCCTGCTGGCCGGAGTGATCACCATGGCACTGGCCCTGACCCTGTGGCGAAGGAGCCCCACATCCTGAGGCAGGGTGTCATCCCGTCGGCCTAGAGTCGGCATGTAGCGCCGCAGATCCAGGAGAGGGGGCCAAGGCCGATGCGCATCATCCATGCCGCAGACCTGCATATCGACAGTCAGTTCGACGGCCTATCCGAGGCGCTGTCCGGGCAGGCCGACCCCTCACTCATCTCGGGCGCCACACGTTCCGCGTTCGCGAATCTTGTCACGTGGGCTCTGGGCGAATCGCCCGACGCCCTGGTCCTCGCCGGCGACATCTTCGATGGCCGTTGGCGGTCACAGTCGACCCGACGCATCTTTCTGGAGGGCATGTCCCGACTTCACGATGCGGGCATTCCGGTCGTCATGGCCAGCGGCAATCACGACGCTGCCAGTGTTCTCACCGACAACGTGGCCTACCGGGAGACCATGCACGTGCTGCCGGTCGATGAGGCCGGCACTCACGTCCTGGCCGATGCCGGACTCGCATTCCACGGACAGGGATACGCCACCCCGGCCATCACCGAGTCCCTGGCTGCGCACTATCCGGATCCGATCCCCGGCCTCGTGAACATCGGAGTCCTGCACGCCAACGTGGGCCATTCCTCAGCCCATGGCAACTACTCCCCCTGCACCGAGCAGGATCTCGTCAACCTCGGGTACTCCTACGTGGCCCTGGGCCACATCCACCAGCGCCAGGTCATGACCGAGGGCGAACGCATCTTCGCCTCCTATCCGGGCAACCTCCAGGGGCGTTCCATCCGGGAGACCGGCGCCAAGGGTGCGGTGATGGTCGACCTGGCAGATCCGAGTCGTCCCCGGGTGGACTTCCATCCGCTCGATGTCCTGCGCTGGGAGAGCCTTCGGATAGACGCGTCTGACGTCAAGGACATCGACACGGTCCTGAGTCTCATCGACCAACACCAGCGTGCCGTCCGCACCGCACACCTCGGACTCCCCCTGATCCTTCGGGTGGACATCACAGCCCGGTCGCCGCTGCTCGCGCTGATTCGCGCCGACGAGGGCTTCGAGGACCTCGTCCGCGATGTGTGCACCGGCGTTCTAGTGGAGAAGGTTCGCGTGCATTCCGCAGGTGAGGACGCGACACAGGCCCTTCCGGTCGATGCGGAGCTTCGGGTCGAGCTGGAGCAGGCCGTCGCCCGCCTGACCCCCGCCGAGGTCAGCTCACTGCTGACGGACGTACGCGGGCGCGTGCGCCAGGCGCTCGCGGAGTCCGGCCCCGACCTCACCAGTGCCGAGTACCTGTCGGGCCTCATCGCCGATGCTGGCAACGACCTGCTGATGGAACTGACCGAGGGTGCGTCTGGGGCCCGGCCGTGAAGTACCTCAGCCGACTGTCCCTGGATCGATTCGGGGTGGTGACGAACGCCGACGTCGACCTCGGCCCGGGCCTGACCGTCGTCTTCGGCGCCAACGAGGCCGGCAAGAGCACCCTGCTCCGGGCACTCGACGCTGCCATCACCGGGCGCAGCACGACGTCGGTCCACGGCATGCCGCCTCGCGATCTGCGCCTGTCCTTCATCCTGGACGACACCGAGTCACGTGAGCCGAGCGCCTACGTGCTCAGCCCGGCCGGGCTGCTGAGTGAGCCCGACCGCAGTTCCATCGAAACGCCGTGGGCGAGCGCTCTGACTGGCTGGGGTCCGTGGCTCACCACGCACGGGGTCGACCACGCCATGCTGCGTCGAGGCGGTGCCGCCCTGCTGGAAGGACGCGGCGACCTCGCCGACGTGGTGTTCGAGTCCCACGAGGGATTCAGTGCCCGGAACCTGCGTCAGCGGCTCGTCGCTCGGGCCGATGCCCTGTTCAAGAAGCGTCAGGGAAGCAAGTCGGCGATCGCCGAGGCGATGGACGACTACTCGTCCGATGTCGCTCGACGCGAGGCCTGCACGGTTGACCCCGCGGAGGTGTCACGACTGCGTCAGGCACTGACCGAGGCACGGGTGCGAGAAGAAGCGTCGCGCTCCGTCCAGGGGACGGCGGCGGCCGAACACCGCACGAGTGAACGTGACCTGGCGGCCGTCGCGTACGTGCCGCAGCTCCTTCGGCTCCGGCAGGAAGAGAGCGCTCTTCGCGAGCTCCCCCTTCTTCACGTGACCGATGCCCATGCGGCGTTCGCGTTGGTCGAGCAGCTCGCGACGGACGATTCCCTCCTGGCGGAACTGCCCCAGCGCCGCGAGGAGTTGACCGAGCAGATCAACTCCTCCCCTGCCGAGGATCCTGTTCTTGCAGACGAGAGCGCCATCAGTGACTGGGCAACGGATCTGAACCGCCTCGAAGCCCGTCGCGATGAGGCCTCCTCCTTTCGGGCTGCTCAGCAGGAAGCACGCCAACGTCTCATCAGCTGCCTGGCTCGGCTGGGCCTAGCGCAGCACTGGGATGACGACTCAGCCATCCTCGCGGCAGCCGCAGCGGTGCACGTGGCAGATGACGTTCGCGAGAGCATCAACGCGCGTGCCCAGACAGCTGCCCACGAGCGCCAGGCCTGGCTGACGGCCCGGGACGCCACACATGATGCCCAGGCGCAGCTCGAGGCCCGGCAGCATGCGCTCTCGGAGGCCGAGGGCTTCGACGCCGGGGCGGTGAGCCGTGCCCGAGCCACCCGGGACCTGCTGTGGTCCCGTGTCACACGTGCCCTGCTCGCGCCCGAGACCTCTGATCCGGCCGACCGACAGGAGCTGTTGACTGAGCATGCGGTCGCAACCGCGGCTGCTGACCTGGCGGCTGACGAGGCTGCCGTTCGGGCCCATGACCATGCAACCCTGGTCGAGCTGGATCGGCGAGTGAGCGAGGCCGAGAACGCCGAGAACCGACGCCGAATGGCACTGGAGGAGGCCGAGTCGCTCTGGCGCGATCTCGCTGATTCGGCTGGCCTGCCTGCGGCGCTCACCGATGCGGGTTGGGCTGCCCGGGTGGAGGTGCTCGACGCTGTGGCCGAGGCGATGTCGAGCTTCACGAGCGCCACCAGTGACGCCGACATTCGAGAGGGTGAATGGGACACATTCGCTTCGGACGTCGCGGAGGTCGCCGAGCGACACGGGGTGGCAGGGGACGTGCCAGGCCAGGCCCGTAGCCTCCATGCCCGACTCACCACTGCCCGTGAGGCCCGGGGAACCCACGAATCTCTTACGGTCGAACGCGATCGGATCGACGCGCACATCGCGGAGGTCAAGGCTCGCCATGAGTCGTCGTTGCAGGAGTGGTCGACCCTGATGGACAGGTGCGGCCTGTCCGACGAGGTCGACATGCGGGATCGCATCGACCGAACTCTGGCACTCGAGGTCGCCGAGAAGGCTCTTGCCGACGGCCGCTCTCCCCTGGGCCCCCTCTTCGATCACGACGACGAACTCATCGATCTGGCCGTGTCCCGGCTCGCCGATCGCACTGATGCGGACTTGGCCTTCGTGGTCGAGGAAGCGGCCAGCCGCCTGAGGCGGGCACAGGATGACCTTGATCAGGCGCGTGACGCACGTCGTGACGCCGAGCTCGCTCTGCGACAGGCCGAGGACTCCGATGATGCGATCGGCCCGGCCCAGGACGCCGCCAATGCACGTTCTCGAGTGGTGGATCTCGTCGAGGACTACGCCCGCACGATGATTCAGATCCGACTGCTCGACGACCGCCTGGAGACACTCCTGCAGACGCAAGGGTCAACGACCATCGAGCGTGCCGGGGAACTGCTCGAGGAGTTGACGGGAGGGCGCTACGTGGCCCTGTCGTCACAGGAGGGGCGCGCCGGTGAGCGTTCCCTGCTCCTGCATCGTCGCGACCAGTCGCCTGCAGCACCCGAGGAACTGTCCGAGGGGACCCTGGATCAGGTGTTCCTTGCGCTGCGACTGGCAGCGTTGGAGATTCGGCTTGCTCAGCAGCGGGACCACGGCATCACGCTTCTTCCGATCGTGCTGGACGACATCCTGCTCGCATTCGACGACGAACGAACCGAGCAAGCGCTGCGCACCCTGACGGAGTGGGCGTCGGACAAGCAGGTCATCCTCACGACTCACCACGCCCAGGTCCGCGACTGCGCGGAGAGACAGGGCATCGACATCGCGGCTCTTCCCGAAGCTGCCCTGATCGAGTCACTCGGCGAGCCTGCCCGCACCCGGCGGGACCTGTCAGCTCCGCGGCTGACCTCGCCCAGTAAGAGTGGTCGTATCGACGAGAAGGAATTGCGAGCACTCATGGTGACCTGGGCGCTGGAGACCGATCGCACCCCGCCGCGACGAGGACGGATTCCTGATGCGCTTCGACGGGACTTCGCAGCTGAGCATCCAGATCTGGTGATTCCCGGACTCCTCGACTGACTCGGGATGTCGCGAGCCTGGATTCCGGCGCTCTCGCAGACAAGTGTCATCGCCCAGGCGACTAGAACGGAAAGTCCTCCTCCTGCTCGGCCGGGCTGCCGACGATCTCGCGCAGCACGACGTCCGGCACCTGATGCCACGACACCTCTCCCCCATCCGATGCCAGGCTCGCCGAATCGAGAATGTCGTCGAGCGAACGTGCTGGCTGGACATCGCACCAGGCGGACACCTCGCAGGTGCGGCATGGGGGATGCTCCCCGATCGGATGCGTCGAGTCGAACAACCAGGCGTCCACGCGATTGGCCAGCGCCGTGCGCGCCACAAGCACTGTTGTGGGATCGGCCGCATCAAACTGCACAACCGCCGCCTCCGCTGGGCCGAGAAGCTCGAGTTCGACGCGCCCCGGGTGCTCGGCGGGCTGAGTATCGGGCCGATAACCGTCAGCCAGCAGGCAGATCGCAGCCGCGACCTGCGGGTAGCGCGACAGCAGATCGGTGGGGTCCTTCGGGAGCCCGCGTGGGCTGAGGGTCTTGGTCTCGCGCATGACCCAGGCACCGTCTGCATCGAGATAGGCCGAGTCCGGGCGCGTAGTGAAGACCACGTTGGCGTCGGTGTCCCACACCGTGATGTCGATTTCGCTGCGGAGCGTGGACACACCATCACGCGCCAGCGGGCATACGTCGATGTGCTGAGCCAGATAGGGCCTGTTGGCCTCGTACTCCACCGGGCTCCAGCCCAGAGTCAGGTGCAGCGAGTCGGCGCCCGGCTCATCCTCTCCCGGAAGGTCCGCTGGGGAGCAGGCCTGGCCTCGATCGTGGGCGTGCCTCAGCCAATCGTGAACCTGGGTGCCCCTGCGCAGGGCGTCCGAGGGTTCGAGCCGAGTGCGCGGCAGGCCCAGATCACGCGCAAGGAACAGCTGGCGCGGGCAGGCACCATGAGTCCAGAGCATGGAAGGCGACAGCGACCGTGTTGTGGGCGAGAACCCCGCAACGCCGAGAACACCCGGAAAGAGAGCGATGCCCGGGCATACGTAGCGCACATTGCAGGAGGCACAGGCATAAGAGGGGAGCGTCGAACCACCCGCAAGGGGACCCAAGTGCGAGGGGACCAGCGCTGCAAACGACTCATGCGCCTGGGCAGGTGAGCCGTCGAAGCGAAGGTCGCTGGTGGAGTCGAGGAGCCCGACCACGCGCACTCGTACCCGATCGGGTGGAGGGGGCTGTGGCGGCCGAATGGTGGGCAGGAAGCGCTGGTACCACTTGCCGTGCTGAGCGATGAACCCATCTGCGGCGACGTTTGCTATCAGGGCCAGCTCAGCTTCACTCAGCACCACATCACGGGCCGAGCGCCAGCGCAGCAGGTGCACCTCACGCACCGAGCCTTCCTCGCTGATGTGATGGATCGCCCACGTCCACAGCTCGATTCGCTCAGTCGCCGGTTCAACCACGCTCACGAGGTCGCTGAACACCCGGGTAACGGGCAGTTCACCTGCGACACGCAGTGACTCAAGGACCTCGAGATAGCCCACGACTCCCGCTTCAACGGCTGGGAGGGAGTCCATCGGCCACTCCTGCCAGGAGTCCTCCGCGGCCCTGCCGACAGCCAGCCGAACGACCTCAGCCGGCAACTCGCCGGTCGAGGAGACGCGTGCCTCCGGTCGATCGTCACCAATCAGGAGGAGAACGGCATCCCGGACCAGCCCCAACGGGAATGAGCCCGGCCCCGCCGGTTCACGGGGAGAGTCACCGGAGGGAAAGGAGTCGGGCCGTGCCTTGCGCGCAGTCTGCTCGGCGCAGCCCCGCCCTCGCATCATCGTGCTCGTGATGCGGACATAGCCGCCGGTCGAATCGACAGGCCACGGCGGATCCCATGCGGGGATGACCAGGCTCATCAGTAGGCTCCGCTCTCCCCAGCGTTCTGTGCCGCGGCTTCGCCGCCGCTCGTGCTATCGGCGACGGCGCTGTGCACGAATCGTGGTGACCGCCGGACGACGTCAGGACTGCGTTCGAGTTGACGCTGACTGTCGGCGCTCCCCGGTGTCGGCACCGCGGAACGTGACCACGCAGGACACACTCCGCGGAACGGACAGCTTCCGCAAAGCGGACCCGTGCGCGCCATCCACCGCGACTGCTCATCAAAGTCGGCTCGCGCCTGGGCCGCATCCACCAGATCACGACCGGCACGCTCACGCGCCTCCGGGGGCACTGGGCGCACCATCAGGCGGGCCGGCTCACCCAGGTAGAGCAGGGCAATCTCGGAGACATCGAGGCCATCGTTCTCGAGCATCTGTGCGTAGAGGAGCAACTGGCGCCAGTAGGCCTCGGCGTACCGAGGCTTGGCGCCGCCCGTCTTGTAGTCCAGAACCCGCACACCGCCCACGGAGAACTCGATCCGGTCGATGGACCCACCGATCGGCACCCCGTCGATGGTCGTCATGACACGCCGCTCCAGCCCATCGGGAACAAGCTCGACGTCTTCTGGGGTCTCCAGCTCGAAGTACGAGGTCAGGGCCGTGCCCGCACGCGCGCGCAGGTCGTCCTGATCCACTCGGGGATCC
>Ga0181557_1000749_pt1 | contig 39341 bp, 51 predicted proteins | sample 011ome_23_FD_148632 | JGI IMG/M metagenome (GOLD analysis project Ga0181557, IMG submission 148632) | Coastal salt marsh microbial communities from the Groves Creek Marsh, Skidaway Island, Georgia - 011506CT metaG (spades assembly) | ecosystem: Environmental > Aquatic > Marine > Intertidal zone...
TCCTCCGCCGCCTAATGCGTCAGTTCCGTCTTGTCCAATACCACTTCTATAAGTACCGCCAGTGCCACCGCCGCCAGAACCGCCTGCGGCTCCTGATGTACGACCACTGCCGCCGCCGCCGCCGCCGTATACAGTAGATGTGCCAGTTATGTCAGAAGTTAATCCTGCGCCTCCTGCACCGCCGAAGTCCGCTATTGCGGTACTACCGTCGCTATCTCCTGCACCGCCACCCGCGCCTCTATACGCACCATCGCCACCCGCGCCTATATTATTTGCACTGCTAGCACTGCCGCCGTACCCAGCACCGGGAAATGCGTGCCAACCGCCGCCGCCGCCGCCGATCCCTGCATTATCGCTAACGTCATTTTGATAGCCTTGACCGCCCCCACCCCCGCCGATGACGGTTTGGGTTGTGATATCTGACCCCGAAATTGAGGATGATGTGCCATCGTTGCCCGGAGTCGCAACTCCAAATGCTGGGGCCGCCCCTCCTGCACCAACGGTTATTGTATATACTGTTCCGGGGGATACAGCCAATGCACTAATGTCTTTTTTGCCGCCCCCTGCACCGCCACCACCCATTTCATCCCTATTTGATGAAGCGCCATCGTCATTATCTCCACCTTGTCCACCAGAGCCGCCCCCTCCCACCAACAAAAGTCGGATATCATAACCGCTAGCAAGGGCTAAGGATGATGCAACAATTCCAATATCAAGCATTATGAAGCCTCAAGATCGCCAAGCAGAACCCAAGTATCTGTCGCTAGCTTGACAACACTAGCCGCTGACCACTGCGCTCTAAGTTTTAGTGTTTGCGATGAATTGACTGTCACTCCCGTTCCTGCGGCTACTGTGACCTGTCCTGCACCTTTAGCAAGCAAGTCAATTTTAGTACCTGTTGGATAAGCCACAGATGAGTTTGGCGGGATCGTGACGGTAACAGCAGAGGCATTGTCTAATGTGACTAATTTGGAGCGATCTGTTAAGACTGTTGTATAGGTTGTGCCTGTCTCAGCGTTGATGGATACATTAGAAGTTACAGAGCCATCTGAAATTACATCGTTTGAGAGGTAGATGTTTTTCCATCTGACGGTAGGGGTTCCCAAGTCAATATGGTTATCAATCCCATCACCATTGCCATCTGCGGGAAGTATTCTTCCGTTACTAATACCGGTACTAGTAATTCCACAACCATCTGCATTGTCTTCAGTTCTGAACACAATCGCTAAATTAGTACCATTGCCTTTAGAAAGAATAGACCCTACGGTGCTACCGTCTTTGCGGAACTCTGCGATGGTGCCGTCAGATGCCAATCTGTTAAGTGTCAATAACGTGCCGCCAGAGCGAGCTATTTCAATTTTTCCTAAAGGTAATTGAGCAATACCTGTATCAGATGTACTGTTGTACAAAGTGCTATTAGTCGTACCAACTAGCAAGTTACCTGAGCTATCGATTCTGGCGGCTTCTGAGCCATCAACATCAAATTGTATTCTTGAGTTTGTTCGCTCATTGTTAGCATCAGCAGAGAACGTTAATGACCCTGCATCGTTGACAGTAATAGTTGCATCAGCATTGTACGTAGTGTCGGTGATGGTGATCTTAGGGCCACCAGAGCTAATGTGGAATAAACTATCAGGAGCCGTAGTGCCTATGCCCAAGCGACCTGAGCTATCGATTCTGGCGGCTTCTGAGGTATCGACTTTAAATATGATACGTGAGTTTGCATCTGCATTTGTTGGATCAGCGTCTAAAACAAATGATGAGCCACTCTGGTAAATCTGATTAACACCACTAGCTCCTGAATCAGCCCAACGAATGTTTGGGACAGCTTTAGAGACATGAATATCTGCACCGGGACTCGTAGTACCCAACCCTAGCCGAGATGTTGATGCGTCCCAGTAGAAGTCTTCAGAAGTGCCATCATCGGAATAGAAGGAAAGGTCTCCGTTGTTTTGCAGTTTTAAACGATTTGCGGCACCCGCAGAGTGATAAACATTGAAAGACGCATCTGATGAATTAAAGCCTATATTGTATTTTTCACCCGCAAGTGCGCCTTCACAAAAGACAAGCCTAGAGTTATTGCCTCCAGAAGCGTTAATTAGGACTTTGTTTGCGCCTGATGCTGTCTTGTCAAATAAAACATCACCATCAACAGTCAACCCATCAGCCGTCACTGTGCCTGATACGTCAATGCCTGTGGAGGTTGTGGCTAGTCTTTCAGAATCATCTGATCCGTACCAAAGTTTGACACCTGCTGTACCATATCCTGCTGTGACTAAACGGTTACCATTGCCTTGCACTAACCGAATAGCAACACCATTGGTAGTTATATCTAAGTTGCCAGTGCCCGCATCTTTGATGATGCTATCTGATCCATCATGATAAATCTGAAGATCATCACCCGCACCAAAGGTAGCCTTGTCATTATCACCAAACTTTATATCGTTCCCGTTCGTGTCCAGATCACCGCCAAGTTGCGGAGTGGTGTCACCAATTAAGTCTGGGGTAATAGTATTCCAAGCACTACCGTCATAGATACGTGTGGTGTTGTCAGTGGTATTAAAGTACCAATCACCTACAGTGACAGGATCTCCATTTAGGTCAACAGTGGGGTTGTTGTTGTTGTTGCCAAGGTATATACCATCAATTGCTTCCTGAGCCGCTACAGCCTCGTCTCTGGCAGTCTCTGCCGCAGTTTGGGCAGTGCTTGCCGCAGTAGCTGAAGTAGATGCGTTGGTTTCGCTTGTTGCCGCAGCTAGCTCACTGGCGGCGGCATTGGTCGCGCTGGTACTGGCAGATGTGGCCGATCCACTCGCAGATGTGGCTGAACCGCTCGCTGCTGTCGCGCTGTTTGAAGCTGCTGTCGCGCTAACCGCGGAAGAATTCTTGTGGGTATTCGCGGTGGTTGCGGCAGCGCTTGCTGTTGAGGCAGATGCAGCAGCGTTGGTCTCAGAGGCCGCCGCTGCGGTAGCAGACCCAGATGCTGCGGTAGCAGACCCAGCCGCAGCTGTTTTGCTCGCTGACGCCGATGTCGCTGACCCGGAAGCCGCGGTGGCCCATCCAGACGCTGCTGACGCCGATGACCCGGCAGCCGCCGCTGCAGTAGCTGATCCAGTCGCCGATCCGGCAGCACTGGTCGCGCTGGCTGCCGCATTGGTCTCCGATGTCCCGGCATTTGTTTCTGCAGTTTCAGCGGCTGTCTGAGCAGTCAGTGCATTAGTAGCCGCAGTTGTGGCAATAGTTTCTGGGGCTACCCAGGCTGTTCCGTTGTAAAACCGCAGTGTGTTGTTTGATGTATTCCAATAAACATCCCCTGAGTTTAAGGGATCTCCGTCATTATCAGTGGTAGGGTCAGATGCTTTTGAACCAAGATACTGATCGCCAAACTGATCAAACAAATCTTCAGTTGCAGATTGAGCCGACTCTGCGGCTGTCTGTGCTGTCTGTGCGTCAGTTGCGCTAGACGCCGCTTCAGATGCCTTGGTAGTGGCAATGCCTGCCTGAGCAGTTGCAGTAGATGCTGAGGTAGATGCGTTGGTTTCACTTGTTGCCGCATTACTGGCTGACGTAGACGCATTGGATTCAGATGTGGCCGCATTAGCCTCTGCAGTTTCAGCCGCACTTTGGGCTGACTGGGACGCATCACGGGCGCTCTCGGCCAAACCTTGGGCAGTCTCTGCGTTAGTCTCAGCAAGCTCTGCTGCGGTTTCTGCTGTCTCTGCAGCTGTTTGCGCTGTCTCAGCTAATCCTTGCGCGGTCTCTGCAGCTGTTTGTGCCGTCTCAGATGCCGTTTGTGCTGTCTCAGCTAGTCCCTGTGCTGTCTCTGCCGCTGCCTGGGCGGTTTCAGATGCCGTTTGTGCTGTCTCAGCATCAGTAGCACTGGAAGCTGCTTCAGCGGCTTTAGTCGTCGCAATCCCTGCTTGAGCAGTTGCCGTTCCCGCTGACGATAATGCATTGGTCTCTGCAGTTTCAGCATTTGTTTCTGCGGTCTCTGCCGCTGCTTGAGCTGCTTGAGCTGCATCTCGCGCTGACTCAGAAGAAGCCAGGGCAGTTTCGAGATTAGTTGCTGCGGTTTCTGCGGCAGCCTGGGCCGTTTCTGCTGCGGTTTCTGCGGTTTCTGCTGCTGCTTGAGCGGTTTCTGCAAGTCCCTGTGCTGTCTGAGCCTGTGTTGCAGAATACGCCGCTGAATTCTTTGCTGTGAGTGTATTTTGATACAGTAACGTACTGCTCTCAGTCAGACTGAACGTCTCATTCTTCAGTGTTTGAGCGCCTGATTCAGCAAGTTCTGCGGCTGCTTGCGCTGTTTCTGCTGCGGTTTGCGCTGCCAAAGACGCTGTGGAGCTAGCTGCTGCCGCCACTGCTGACGCGTTCGATGACGCTGCAATTGCCTGGGCGCTAGTTTCAGCGGTCTCCGCTCGATCACGGGCCGCTTCGGCACGATCGGCGGCGTCTCGGGCCTGTTCCTCAAGTAGATCAGAGTCAGAAGTGAGATTGTCTTTAAAGAAACCGCCGCTCATTACTGCACACTCCGGATCGCAACCACGTCACCGAGATCGGCGTCGTCTGCTGCAAGTTTAAGGGTCGACATCGCGGTCTGATATTTGGCTTCCCATACCGCTAGTCGTTGATCATCCTGGAGATATGGCGCAGCCTCAACCAGTGCTCCATACAAGAATGCGTCTAACGCAACCTGGAGCAGGGCGGGCTCGTCTGTATCTGATTGGAAGTCCTCGATCACGAAGTATGACATCACGAAATTCGTGGTCTGGCGAGGGTAGAACCAGATCTGGTCACCGATCCGTCCATAGAACTGCGGCTGCCCAGAGAGGTCTCCGTAGACCTCAGATCCTGGTGCCGCCGTCAGTGTCACGTCGTTGACCTGGATCCAGCGGACCGCGATAAACGACTCAGGCAGCTCAAACTTACCATTGGACGCAGACGCCGCGAGCAGACGCTCGTTGGTTGGTGTCCTGGCAGTCCTGTAAATACGCTGCGCAGCCAACTCGACGAAGTCACCAATCTGTGTATCGAGATCTGTCCGGTCCAACCAATCGGCGACCTTTGTCTTGAGTTGTCCTATGTTCACAATTTCCCTTCCCAAATACGGAGTCTGTTGTACTCGTTTGAGTTGAGCTCCTTATAGAGCCGCTTCAGGTCGTCCTTGGTCATCGCCTGGAACTTAGGCTGGCCAAACTCATTAACGATCCCGATCTTCTTTTGGATCTCACCTAGAACTGCCAGGGGGACCCGTGCAGCGACGCGTAACTCGCCACGCTGCTCAACTTGTCTTGCTTGCTCAATCGACTTGAGGATTGGCGCTGTGTCCTGGGTACGGACGTGTTCAACCGATAGGTCGTCGTGGACCTTAGCGATAGATTGATAGCTCATGTATTAAATCCTGTGCAGAAACGAAGAAGGGCCCCGAAGGGCCCCTCTATGTCATCACCTGTTGGACGGGTGATTAGGCAGTAATAGTCACCAAGCCGTGACCCTTGTCGTGCTTGACGGCACAGGTCAGTTCAGTGGTGATCATGACTTCTTCGGAGTCCGAAGTTTTAGCCATGCGTGTTGTTGTGAACGGACGCAATGTCGCGACTTCCAGGTACTGCGGATCGACCAGGAGGACGTGGGTCGCAGATTGGAAACGATTCAACACAACCGACAACTCTCCGAACGGGCTGACCATCAAGTCAATTGAGTTCACAAGTTCTGTCGAGCTTGCAAAGTCACGCTGACGTCCAGACGCTGTCGCGAAACCAGCGATGGTTTGCGCGTGCGAAGGTGCAGTCATCAAGATCGATGGATCGGCGCCTTCTCCGTAGGCTGCTTCGTGCGCGTCGAGGATAGCTGCCTCGGTCAACACTCCGCCAGCTGCGGTTGCGACAGTCACAGATGAATCGATCTGGTTGATCACAGACGCCATCTTGGCTGCTGTTGATGTCGAACCAACGACCGCTGCCTGGTCACGACCGACCATTGCGGACTCGATGTCACGCTTCATTTCTTTACCGCGCTGGCTGATGTTGTACGCCAACTGAGAGGCGATGCCGTACTTATTGACCGCCTCTGTAGTTCCCGCGACCGATGCTGTTGCAGAGAAGATCTGCGTACGGTTTGAGCGGATTGAGACGTCAGTCGGTAAAGTGTACGCAGGCGTGAAGCCCTGCACCTGTGCGTTGTCAGCGTTTGCTGCCGCCAATGCGTCTTGCTGGAACTCATAGAGAGTCGCGTCACAAGATGCCTTCTGCGCTGTAGTGAACGCGGGAGTTTCCTCCGGACTTATTTGCCTGATAACAGAATCGACGTCGCGGACCAAGTTGCCTGCGGTCTTGTCGTATGTGGTTACTGTAGCCATGGTAGTTCCTTAATTGCTTAACAGTTTCTCGATGTCCCGTTGGAGCACCGCTGCCGCGTCCTTGACCCCACGATTCTTCCGTAAGCCATCCATGGCAGCCTTTTGCTGCCGGGCGACTAGCGTCTGATTTGGGTTCGAGGCCTTGGCCTTGCGTGTACTGGTCACGGGTTTGGCCTTCTTCTCGCCGGCCACCTTGCGTGATGAGTGGAACTTCATTGCGTCCAGCATCATCAATATCGGGCGGTGGTCTGCGATCCGGTTGAACTCCTCGGTGGTCATCCCGTAGTTCTGGACAAACTCTCTGAGTTCGCCATACACCTCATTCGACCATTCCGGCACCAGGGTCTTGAGTGTCTCAACCGATTGCTGGGCCTGCATTCTGTGCTGGGCCTCAGCTTGTTGCTGCGCTTGTGAGAAGAACTCACGCTGCGCGGTCTCAAAGGCTTCAACCTGCTGCGCTGCCTGGCCGTACTGCTGCGATAGCTGCTGGTACTGTGCCGGGTCTTGCTGCTGTAGTTGCTGCCAGTTGACGCTATCAAACTGTGACAGTCCTTGCCGGGTTGCCTGGGTCATATATGCCAGGGCCGCCGCGTACTGCTCTTTAGTTTGGTCCACCTCTTTGCGCTGCTCTGACAGCGCCTGCGTCTTCTTGGTGTAGTCAGCCTGTCTGAGATAACCGGACTTGAGGTCATCGACCGTTAGCTCTTCATCACCGACGGTGATTCGGATGCCTTCTAGGTCAATCTCTGGTGCCTCCTCGACGTCCAGGTCGGCCTCTTCACTGTCTACCTGGTCCAGGTCATCCTCATCGGATTCTGGCTCCTCGGTGTCTAGCTCGAGATCCTGCTCAGGCTCATTAAGGTCGTCATCGCTGGGTTGTTCGATACCGAAGCCCATTTCTGCGATCGCGTCCATAATAGGGTCATTGGGTTGCTCAACGCTCTCGGCGCCGGGCGAATCCACTTGGGTTTGCTCGTCCATTACTTACTCTCTTAATTGACGACAGCCTCGGCTGCCAGGGCGTTGAGCTCATGCACCACACGGTGCAAGGCCCGAATCTCTGCGTGTAGCTCGTCTCGCTTCTGCGAGTCGTTGGCTTTGGTGCAGATCATCTCGTCTGTAATGCGCTCCAGGACTCGCCCGTACGCATCGTTAAATACATCGTCAGTGAGGATCGCCGTCGCGTGTCTTGCGCGTGCGTCCCTTTGTTGGTCGTTTTGCGGCAGGCTGCGGTTGTGCAGCTGCTCGTGAATGTTCCGCAAAATACGCTCTTCTGCGGTCCGCCAGATTCTCAGCATCTTTCTGCTCCTTGAGCTTACTGATGAGTTGTTCTGCTGGTGTCATACGGATAACAGACCCGCGTTCGCGAGGACCCACCATGGGATATCCCCGTTCTCGTCACGCGTGGCCAACATGCCTCCTGTGTTATCTATGCTGTCTGTGTTATCGCCTTGACCTTGCTGCCTTTGCTGCTGGTCCAGGCGTTCCTGGGCGAGCTGCGTGTCCGATACTAGGCGAGAATTGTCTAACCAGCCCTGATTCGACTCAAAGTTGAGTTCCTCGCCGGTCACTGGGTCCCTGACCCTGGCGGTATCGAAGCCATACACAGCCCCAGGCATCGGGTTAGCAATCGTATTAAATGCGTTGGCAAAGAAATCCATGCCCTTGTTGTGGTCGATGATGTTGTACCCACGGCGATTGATCGGGTCGTAGATCGAGTTATCGCCCGAGATCGGGCCTCCCATTGCGTCTAGTGGGCTGCCAGAGAAGAACGCGTCGAATGTCCTGGCGTCGTCGAAATTCAGGTTGTTAAGGAAATTGGTCGCGGTGTTGCCCGTGAACCTGTCCCAGGTATTAGCCATCCCGCCGCCGAACATGTCGTTTGAGAAGTCAACGAAGTTGGTGGACCGATCAGTGACAGGGATGCCCTGGGCATTGACGTAGTTCGTCTCATCCCCACCGCCGTATGACTGGTTTGTATTGGTCCCCATGCCAACAGTGCTACTCTCGTAGCTGTTGTCTATCGAGTCCTGGTCTTCTTCACTCCAGCTCATCATTAATCCCTAGCTAATACGCCCTGTTTCTGTTCGTCATACGGAATCTTGTCCAGGAGAACTCCTGTTGCAGCGGCGCTGCCAAACATATGTGTCCAGTCTCGCAGCAGCGGATCAAACACAGCGTTAGGAGATCTCAAGCGATTATTTGTGACCGCATACACAGATTGTGGAGTTTCGATTACGTCAGCCAGATCTGTGCGCATCGCGCCTGTCTGCCCATCCGGACCAACGTCTAGAATGTCTTTGAAGTGCACCCCGTCAAAACCTTGGTTCAATACGTCAAACGAAATATCCCCTGTGCCCGATTTCTTATAGGTCTTGATCACATTCCCATCGAAATCATAAAGATCAAGATCGTCAGCAAAATCGGTGAACTCAAACTGTTTGTTGACTGCGTCATCTGGAGAGATCCCCAGGCGCGCTGCCGAACGCTGCAGTATTGCCATCTCTTCAGGGCCGTCCACATAGTCAGTGCCCTCAAGCAAGTTAAATATATCGTTTGGGATCGTGGACATTTCGTCTGGATTGAACCTGGTGCCAGTGTAGTAACGGCCATCGAAATCCATCGTCGGTATCCCAGAATCATTCATGCGCAACGGATAAACATGTTGTCCATAAGTCCTGGCTAGATCTGAGCTTGGAGTTACAAATGTTGGCTTACTGCCACCACGGTCTGGTCTGACATGCTCAGAGATACCTGGATCAATCGATAGGTGAGGGTCAGTCATGCCGCGATACACAGTCTTCGGAAACATTACATCTGCGCGCTGTGTTGCTGTGTTGTCTGCCGGTAGCCCCAGGCCACCAAGTGATCTAGGTCCTGCTGCGCGCTGCTGCGCGGTCGCCATCCGCTCTGCCTCGCTCTGCTTAAAGAAGAGGGCGATCGCCTGGGCTAGTCGTCTACCGCTCATACAGAGCGCCTTCGCTAGATTTGCCTGGAGGTAACTGATCTAGGAGTGAACCCACTGCAGCTGCAGACGCTCCTAATGACAGTCCTGAGTATTTACGAAGCAGCGGATCAAACGCCGCGTACTCACTGCGTATTGATGAGCCATCACGGACTGAATAAACAGTTTGAGGGGAATGTAAGCTGCTTGGCTCGCCTCGATATCTGAAGCTATAACCAAGATCGATGATGTTATCGAACCTGGTCATTGATGGAGTCTTGCCGTATTGCTGCTGCATCGCTGTCCCAGACAATGAATGCAGAAGATTTGTTGAATATGGATTTCTGCTTAACGGATCGACAGTCTCTTCTCCAGGAAGATACACGCGGTCCTTTGTGCCATCATCAAAGACACCTTTCTCTCTACGGATCCGCACCATATCGTCGCCAGAGACGTCTTTAACCATCACGTCGTTCAGAATATCGAGACCTTGATCACCATGCGGATGACCTGAGAATAATCTGCCTTCGTAATCCACCACTGCAGCAGACTCATCATTTAATCTTAAAGGCATCACATTGCCGTTGAAGTCTGGAACGACTTGATTCCGCTCCATCATCAAATCACGAATGTACGGAGCATCACTTTCATTTGCTTCGCGGATCGGACCTTTTGAGTAGGTGCCAGCAACACCAGGATGATTCGATGCAAAGAACTCAGGTGATGTGATGGTCTCGTTCTTGGCAGCCGTTCCTGCACCACCATGGAACACCCTGGTCGGATACATTAACTGCATCCGCTCATATGAGGTGTTACCTGGAGCCAGGCCCAATCCTCCGTCCTGGGGATCATAGGTCGCACGCTCTGATGCATCTGCCAGGCGCTGCTTTGGAGTCTTGCTGTAGAACTCTTCGAGGAGATCAGCGCCAGCACCGGCAAATCGCTTGAGGATGCCAGCCATTAGGGTGACACCATCAACTTGTTGCGCTCTTCTTCCGACATGTCGTTAAACATGCCGCTATCAATCAATGCATTGACGCCATCACGCGCTAACAATCCGAACTCGGCTGCAGCTGCAGGAATCTGTATAGGGCTAGGAACAACAGCAGCGCCCATCAATAACATATCTGCCAGACCTCGATCGCCACCCATTGTTTCCTGGAACTTATTCCAGAACTTAGAGGTCGCTGACTGAGGCTCTTCGTATAAAGCAGCCCTTGGAACGCCTGGCAACGTGTCAGCAGCCAGGGGATCAGACCCCGCAATACCGCCACCAACTGTCAAAGCGCCCGCGCCATAGATCGGCAGCTTCTTCTTGCCAATGAGCTTGGCAGCCTCATCAAATGACATTCCAAGAGTCTCAGCGGTCGCTGCGACACGGTCCTGCCACAGACGTGCGATCGTCCTGGCAGATGACTTGAGGCCGGTCTTCTCTCCAGAATCAAACCAGGCTAATGCTTGCGCTTCAGCAGGTGAGACGCCGACCTTGTTTGCCACATCGGTATATAGCTCTGCCATTGGCGCATACTCATACTGAGTATTCACACCGCCATAAGGCTTGGTCTTGCGAGAATCGAGACCATCATCAACATCAGACGCTGCAGAGAATCGACCTTCTTTCTTGTAGGCCTCGCGAGCATCCTTATTCAACCAGTTCTCATTCAGATTACCTTGCCCAACAACTTCCTCGAGTCCGTCGACTGCATTACGGATCGCGTGCGTATCAACCGTCACGTTCTCCAGGTTGCCTCGACTATTCTCAGCGAAGTTCACAGGCTTCGGGTTTGCTGCCTGGTCGTAATTCTTGTTCATGTAATCGACGCCGCGCTGCTTATGGCTATCCATCATCGGGTAACCACGATCATTACTGAGCGAGCCGTCCAGGGCGTTGCGTTCAAACGGGATACCTTGACCAGCCTTGAACTGAAGCAGCGATGCACTACGCATATTCTCTAGTGTCTTGGTCCGGGGAGAGGTCGCGCCATACAGATCGCTGAACTCTTCAACGTAGTCGAGCGCTTCTTGCTCACTCAAACCAGCCTTACGCAGCGATTCATAGATCGGTCCAACGTGATAGAAGTAACCATTCTCATCACCAACCCTGGGAGCAATACGGCCAGCCAGGACATCAGAGAGAGCTCCCTGGTTCTCGACCAGCTGCTGCATCCGTCCGCCCTTGCCGTAGCTGTCACCAGCTGCCAGGCGTGGGTTGTTATCCATGATCGAGCGCTGCGGGAAGATGCCCTGCGTGAGCTTGTAGCCTTCAGGCGACAGATCTAGCGGCTGATAGGCAGGCGCGTATCCTTGCTGCATTGGAGCAGGGCGCTTCGCCATCTGCTTGATTTCCAGGGCGCGACTGACTTGCTCGAGGAGCTCACGCGCTGCTGCTGGAATTGCAAATGCTTTATTTGCCTTACTCATATAGAGCTCCCTGGTTTTGGTATGGACCGTAGGTCGCTAATGCGCCCAGGCTAAATAGTGGTAGGCCATTCTTGCGGATCTGCTCCTTGACCTCAGGAGGCAGCTTCACGATCCAAGAGTTATCCTGTCTGGGGAAGAAATCATTCTTCAGCATGACGCGACCACGTTGTGGCTTGTCCAGGCCGAGCTCCTTAAACAGCTTGCTGTTCGGTAGCCGCCTGTCGTAAAACGACTTCAGTCCTTCCCAAACGCCGTCCTCTGGACCGTAGCGACCAGCCTGGCGCTCTCCATCTAACCAAGCAAGGTATGGCGCGTCGCGATCCACTGCTTCTTGCATCGCATCCTTCAACAACAGTTCAGGCCATGACTTCTGGTACGGCAAGTTCTTACGACCAGCTGCCAGGAAATTCTGTTCATCGATAATCTGTTGCAGAGGGCTGGACCCGTAATCCATCTCACCGATGATTTCCTCGATTGGATAGGGATCCTTAAATCCATCAACGAACAAGCTGACAATATCGTCGCTGTACTTGCTCTGCGGCAACATTGCTTGCTCTACAAAATTTGCTGCTTGCTCCATTGCCTCGCGTTGAGTTCCGAACCCAAGTGATCGACCAGTGATCGCGCTAATAATTTCTACGTTCTCACCAGGCTGGTCCACAATCTCGAACGTGCCATTCTCGACCAATTTATCGAGAACTTTCTGAACCTCAATATCCTTAACTTGGTCTTTCTTCCAGCGCTCGTTCAATGCTAGTGACACGTCTGGATCAAACTGTGAGACCTCTGACGCGATATTCTCTTCACGCTGCCGCAGATCTCTGTTCTTCTTGTGGATGTCTTGCATCAGGTCAGACTGGACTTCGTCCAATACAAACACAGGCGCGACCTCGTCTGACGCAGTATTTGGTACAACCAGCTCGCCATCAAATCCGCGTGTGTGACCAATGTTTAAACGTGGACGACCCTTAACTACTGGCTGCAGATCGTGTGGGAAATGGTCGCCACTGGTGTGGTAGTCATACGCGTGGTCACTGTGTCCAGCCTGCGGCACACGCTCGACGTAGTTATGCCCCTTGAGCGACTTGAGCCGTTCGCCTGGGCTAATCTTTCCGATATCTTCTGAAGCCATCGAGTAAGCGCCAAACAGTGTGTTCTGGTCAGTCTCCAGATCACCACTAGCGGTGCGACGATTGACCTGTAACCCTGGAACCGTCTGCGTAGGATTCCCCATCGGCAGATGAACTCCGATCGACTCGTTGACAGTCATGCCGGTGCCACTCAGACGCGCCTTGATCGCACGCTGGAGCTCTTCTGCTGTGACAATGTCCTTGCCATTAAACAGCTCGTCCAGGCTTAGGAAATTCATCTCCTCCTGCTTAACGCCAGGCTGCTTCCGCAGCGTGTTGATCATCTGATCAGGCTTGCCCTTCGGCTGCTGCAGTGATCGAGCCGCGTTCAGCGCAGCAGAGAACCATTTACCAGCCATCAGATGTACAAACTCATATCGTGACGTTCCTGTTTTGTTGCTCTTCGAGCTGCAGCTCCGCGAGATCCATCGCTGCCTGGTGCTCCTGCTTCTCATCCACCAGGCCGTACTTGACCTTGGCGTCTTTCTCTTTGAGAGCCAGGGTTGCCTGGTCGATCTGGAAGTCGTAGTTCACCTTCATTTGCTGAATCTGAAGCGCCTGCTGCTGCAACTGGAACTGCATCTGAGCCATCTGCGACTGCTGCTGTTGCATCGCTTGCTGTTGCTGCTGGTTCATTTGCTGCATTTGCTGGTACTCAGGGTCCTCTGGAGACATCAGGTAAGCGCTTGTCTGTGCGATACCCATCCGTGCAGCCGTCTCAGCGAGGAGTGCGTGGCGCTGCTTGTCGCCGTATAGCGGATCACCGGTAATCATCTGATGCAGTGCGACCATTGCCTGTGCCTGGTCACGGGACTCGTCTGGTGTCAGTGCGACACGGACAGTCATATCGGCACGCTCGCCGAGCTCCGATGGGACAACCTGCATGAACTTACCGCCGACGCGGATTGTCTGAGGCTTGGTCTCGAACTGTAGCGCCAGGCGATACATCTCATTCATCAATGGACGTAGGCATAGCTCCGCTAGGTGACGGGCCATGGTCATGACCTTGCGGTTGCCCATCGTGCCCAGGGCCTCGATCAGCTTGCCTGAGTTGTTGCCGTTCAATGCCTGGGGATCGATCCCATTCGAGATCCGGCTGACGCCTGAGCGGGCCTCTTTCTCACGGGCAAACAGCTCGTCTGTCTGGAACGCAGCAGGGGACAACGACGGGGTCGGCATCGGTACGACTGCATTTGGGTCGGATGAGTTGATCACCCCACCAATATTGTTGTCGACCAGCTCCCGTGGGTTCTTGACCATCGATAGGTTGGCCACCACTCGGCTGGTATTTGCCATCGCCTGGTTGTCGATGATCAAACGCTGCAGCGTCGACCGTGACTTCTGGATATCGAATAGCTGATCTGCCAGGGACAGGCCATACACCTGGTGTGGCAGTGGGAACGGGGTAAAGGTGTAGTAGGGGTGTTTGTCGACCTGGTCGACAGACAGGATCTTGTCGTCACAGTAAGCGATCTGGTACAGGTTTTCCTCACCCGTGCCCTCGATATCGCAGCGCAGGTAACACTCAAAGAACCGGTAGTATTCCTGGTCGTCGTTGACGATCGGAGACACACGCTCACGGCTGGTCTCTTCCCACTCGTTGTAGCTCGACTTGTCTGGAGAGAGATCGGTCAGCGCCTCGTGCGGGAAACCGAGCTCCATCAGCTCAGAATGCGTCAGGTAGCTAATGTCGGCAGTAAACCTGGCAGACTCGATGTCATCGGCGTCCGGGTCCACAAAGAAACGCTCAGGGGCGATCACCTCGATCCGTACCTGGCTGGTGTCCTTGATCTGGACCATGTCAGCAGTCGCCGTGCCGTCGCCGTTGTCCATGATCTCGCCAGCGAGCTCGACGTTAGGCTGCGACAACATCATGTCGATCGCTTCCATCGGTGCGGTCACAGACTCATAACTGTCGTCCTGGCTAGGCTCCCAGTACACCTTCGCGATACCCATCTTGGCCACCAGGCCGTCGTGGATCAGGTCGGTCAGCAGACGGTAGCCGTTGTTCTGCTTGTAGAACACATGGTTCACATACCGTGTCGCCTGGTCGGCCATCGGTACGTCGTCCTCGTCCCTGGGCTCAAAGCGAACGACAGACTCAGACGCATTAAAGGTCTGCAGCAATACAGACTTGACTGACTCGACGGCGTCGAACACGTCACGCGAGATATGCTGCGAGCGGTTGGGCTTCTCATTACCGAACGGTCTACCGAAGTAGGCGTCGTAGCCGCGTACACGCTCGTAGGCGATCTCGGAGTCAACGTGAGTCTCTGATGCGTCAATGTAACGCTCCAGCTTCTTACGCAGCTCGTCTTGTGTCAGGGGTTGCATGTATTCCATCTATAGGTCCATCGTTGGATAGAGTTCCTCGGGGATATCCCTGGTGTTGCCAGGCTTCTCGCCGAATCGCTCAATACTCAATACGCAGTAACGCGACGCATCAATGACGTCGTCAAACTGCTTCACAATCTTGCCGTTCTTCCGGTGGTATCTACGGAACTCAGAGAACCACTGACCACATGTCCCGAATACCTTCAGACGTCCTGTCCGCATCCGTTCCATCATGATCATCAGTCCAGGTTCAACGAACCGTGTCCCGTCGGGGTTAGTAAACGGACCGATCAAATCCAATCCATGTGACCGGTACATTTCCGCCAGGGTCTTGCCCGAGCCTTTCTCTGTCTGGTCGCCATCGGCAGGGTAGACCACGGGGATCTCATACCTGGCCTTGATGGCAGCCGCGTGGATCGCCGGGACCTCGCCCGAGACCGCGTACTCGTCAGTGATGTAGATCACGTCAGACTCAGAGTCGTATGCAGCCCAGATGGCTGCGGTCGGGTGGTCGATACCAAAGTCCATGGCAGCGAGCCTTGTCCAGTGTGCGGGGATAGCGAACGGATCGATCCGGATCGCGTCCTCTGAGATCGGGAAGATCATTCCCTCGCCCAGGACAGGGATCCCCTTGGACCGCATCTCACGCTGATACTCAGGCATCGCGTCGAGCAGCTGCTCCTTGGTGTCTTTGTCCAGGTGTGGTGCGTCGTCCCAGGTGACGTTGCCCAGCCACTGACCATTCTTGATGTCGTCCATGAACTGGGTCACCAGCTGGGTCATGCCATTCTCTGGCGTGAAGGTCATCAAGACGTAGCCGCCTTTGTTCTTGTTGCCTGTCGCTGTCCGTGTCAGCAGCTGCGGGTAGATCGTGATGTCCTGGGGTTCTTCATCTACCCAGGCAAAGTCGACCGTCGAGCCCATCAGCACATGCTGCCCCTGGCTGTACGACTTGAACGACACCACCGATTGACCTTTTGGGTGTGTAATGCGCACATCCTTGGCTAGCCTGGGGACCCCCACCGTTGGTGTCACTCCCTGGACAAGATGCCTAGGGACCATCGCGCCAGACATCTCGCCGGCTAATAGGTCACCAAACAATTCTTTCTGGATCACGTCACGCATCTGCTCACCAGTCACGCCCAGGCACCAGATCTTGGGTGCGTAGTCGAACCTGGCTCCCTCCCACCACTCGGGATACATCCCAGTCGCGTGGCAGGCTACCTCGAACGCTGCCGAGTAGGTCTTGCCGACCCGGTTTGCTGCCATCAGCAGACGCTGCTTGTTGTTTGCCCCAGCCTTGTACAGCTTGTCCTGCCATGGATAGGGCACGTAGAAGGCAGAGGGGTTCTCTGCTTTGAGCTGCCTATAAGTAGTGACTAGCTCCATGACACGCTTGGCCGTAGCCAGTTTGCGTTTGTTCATAATGCGTCGACGTTGACGCCAAACTCTTTCAGCTGTTCAATCAGGTCCTCAATCGAGATATCGATCGTGGTCTCTGACTGGACGCTCTGTTCTGTGCGGTCCACCCACCCGGCCTTGTTCTTCATCGTAAAGATCCAAGTAGTGGCGTTTACATTCTCGACCTCACCCATCATCTGCTTCCTGGGGATACTGGCCCAGTAGGCAATAGAGTGTGTGTTTGCGAGCTCCATCGCGGCATCGAATGCCTCGTGCTGCTGACGCCAGTTGTGCAGCGTCTTGCGGGTCACGTCTAACTCAGACGCCATTTCTTCGTGGTGGTAGCCAAGACGACCGAGCTCTATGACACGGTCGCAACAGGCCTTCGTGTACTTGCTCATGATCGCTCCTGATGCAGTCCCAGAGGGTTATTGCGGACACAAAAAAACCCGCCAGGGGCGGGTTCTTGTGGGATTTGTTTTAGATTGATCCTTTATACCTGATCCCCGTGTGGACACAAGTTAGACAAAACGAACCAATGCGTGGGCCGGAGTGGCTGGCGTTTGCACAGCTCCCAGCGCGTGTAACGATTGAATCGCTTGTGCCTGGCAAGATACTCCTGGACGCATTTGTATTCTCTGACCAGAGTCTTCATTACTTCACCTCCAGCTTCGGGTGAGTCACCTCGAGGATCTTATCCAGGGTGCTCACGCGTGGGTCGAGCTCGCCTTCCATCAGGCGGAAGAGGGTGGACCGGTTCATGCCGCAGCGTGCCGCGATCGATGACCAGGACTCACCCTGTTGGTTCATCAGCAGCAGACGCGCTAGCGCCTGCTCTGTCAGTTGTTTGATGATCACTTACCGTGTCCCCTCATCATTCTGCGCGTTCGCTTGAGGCCCTTGTGCACGATCGCAGGGTCCCAGTCCATCACGACCCGGATCTTATCCCAAACCGTGCGAGGAATCCGCTGCTTGGCTGCGCACTCAGGTTTCCAGTGGACCTGGGTGACGTAGACCCATTTGCGACCGACCTGGACCGAGACCATCCTGGCCCCGGCTCCGATCCGGGGCAGCTCGGTGGTAACGTCCACTGTGTGGATAGAGGTCTTCATGCGAACACCCCCTTCGCCCAATCGTAAGGCGCTGACATGCGGTCGCCAGGTGAAGCAGGGCGCTTGGCTTTCAAGAACGCACCGCAGTTAGGGAATCGAACCGCGCCGTCCAACGACAAACCGTAGAACCGCATACCGCCTGTGTTGCCCTGGACGATGAATATGTCGCCCATCGATGTCGAACGATGACCACGCTGCGACTTGGACAAATCGCGACGACCACCAACGACCGTGACAGATTCACGATAATCCTGGTTCAACTCGTCGACACCGTTGCCAGTCAATTCCGCTGGCAGTGTCTCTGGGCCAGACCATGAACCTTGGACGTTCTGAGTCTGACGGAAGGCCTCCATGACAGCTGACTCGTCATCCATGTCACCAGGCACAGTCACAACCGCAGCCTTGTATGTGGTGTTCTCATACGCTGCGTGATACACGATCACATGCTTCTCGTCCGCTTCCTCTTCTTGAGCCTCGACCGGGAGGCCATAGTCCATCAAGTCTGCGACTTCTTTGCGGGCGTCGCGTGCCAAATAGCTGAGACCGTAGACGCTGTCGAAGCGTGCATCAACCGGCTTGCCGCTTGCCTCAGAGATACGGAAGACCAGGCTTTTACCACTGTCAGGACCGTAATAAATTTTGAACCAGCCGTCGGTGTACAAAGCCTTGACGTGGAGGTCCACAGTCGCAGCACCATCAGTGATCAGTTCAAGAGTTTTAATTTGCTTCGCGTTCATTTTGTATTCTCCGTAAGGTTGTTTTTTTCTGTGGAGGTTGCCGCCCCCACAAATTAAGTATACAGAGGTGATGCTAATTAGCAACATTTATTTGAAGAGAATAGTCAATAAATACGGGGCCTAAAGCCGGCCCTGGTCGCAGCTGCTAATCGTCGCTCATTAGCAACCAATAGCTGAATAGGAATGACGCAATCACCGGGAACACCCAATCCGATCCGTCCATCACCATTTCCTCCTCAGTAAGTCCCGGCAGCTGTCGGTGTTAAATGAGTCTGGCTGCTCATACATCGGCGTGCCCTTGAGCCGGTACTCGAGCCCGTACTCGTCACGCTTCCTGGTAATGAATGCCCGGACCTGGTGAATTGTCTTGTCCGGGAGTTGCTCCTGGATCTCGCGTGCCGATTTACCCTGGCAATGTAGTTTGCGTAGTAGTTTCAATTCGTCGTCACTCCATCCCCGCATCCGAATCCTCCGCCGCGAGGCAGCCATCCAGAAACCCTGATGCGGAGCCCAGGTAATTCCTGTAGGTCTGATGCGGCATCCCTAAACGCCTGGCACGATCTCGTTGGCTCCCGTCCTGGGTCACCTCTGAGATCATCACCCGCTTGTGTTGGCTCGAGTAGCGCTGCTGCAGCTGCCGTAGGTAGCGGTCCATCAGCTCCACATGACGTGGCGGATCGCCGACGTTTCCAGAGACACCTTCCTGGACACGCTGCAGGATGTTCTTCCCGTAACCCAAGTGACCCAGGCCTCCAGCGAAGTGGGTCGCCCATTCATTCAGTCGGATGTACAGCAGCTCCGTCACCTCAGCGCACCCTGTGCCCAGTCCGGAACTTCTGCACTCTGCAGCTCGGCGATGCGAACAACGAAGCCAGGGACCTGTGCCCGATCGACAAGAGGCGCATAGATGCGAATCGATTGAACGTACGCGGTGGTGTCATCGGTGAGTACGCCGCCGTGAACAAGACCATCCTCAATGAGTTTAATTGCGTAGGTGTAGTTACTGAGATCTCGAGATCGTGACCCTTTCCCGATAACCGGGACGAAGTGAAGCGCCACTGGCTGCTCAAATATCTCAGTCTGCACTGCCTGTTCGACAACTTGGCGAGCGACATCCTTGTCACGCTTCCGGGCGATCCAATGCTTGCCAGCATAGATTGCATTCGTAGACGGGCCCTGGTACGGAATAAAGAACCGCTCATCACGCATCCTTGAAATCGTCGTCGTCGTCGTCGTTCTCGTATTGTTTCCAGGCCTCCCATCGACGGAAGCCGAGCTCCATCGTGACTAGTGCAGCGACCCAGAACACCAGGGCGACACCCATGGCTGGCTGAATCATCCCAACGAACGGCGCAGCGAAGGCCATTACCAGTGCGAGCATTGTCATCTCAGTCATGACCACGGCTAATCTCCTTCAGGTTTCTCAGACAACTGTCCAGGTAATCCAGTGAGCGCTGCCATTGCTCAGACGGGACCTTGGTGCGTGTTGATTCCTGCAGGTCGAACAGCGCCTCGATCACTAGCTGCAGGTTCTTGTCGGTCGGCGACGCAATGTAGTCACCCAGGCAAACGATCACCTCGCACACCTCTGACGTCATCGCGTCATAAGACATCTCGACCCAGTGCCTGGTCACCTCGGAGGCCAATGGCTGTGGCTGCGGCTTGGAATCCATGTCCATCCACATCGCCAGGGTATGCATGGCCTTCTGGTAATCGTCGTCGCCTTTGTTGCGGATCAGGTAGGTGAAGACATCGCCAGCCCACTTGGGCCAGTTACCAACGACCTTGAACGGATCGAACGCAAACTTCTTGTAGTGATCGCCACCGATCTGTACGTCAAACGGATTCATGAATGCTTCCCGCGTAAATAGGTGAGGTAGTCAGCCGCGTCCTCTGGACACCAAAACATCTGTACGCGGTTAACGTACTTTTCTGCCCTGGGGTTCAGGATTGTCACCGCGCAGGGAGAGATGTGCTGGTCAGCCAGGCCGAGCTGCTCGGCGTATCGATCGTGGATCTTGTAGCTGGCGACCTGGACCGCGTGAGAGATCTTGCCGCTGACCGGGTGCTTGATGACCTGGTAGCCAGAGACGTGCTTGTGGCCGGCGATCAAGATATCGGCATCGTCACCAAACTTCGCAGCCTTCGCGACGCCGTGTGTCGAGTTCCACTGCGAGTGACCAGGGAAGGTATGCCTGGCGTGAATCGTGAAGTCCTCGCCGTTCTTGAACTTAATCCTGGCACGGACAGCATCGGCAGCGTAGTGCACGTTCATCGACTTAGAGATCCAGTTAATCGGATCACCAGACCCTGACCAGGCGTCGTGGTTACCGCCGACCATAAACAACCAGTCGACTGACTTTAGCCAGTGCTCTGCCAGGACCCAGGCCTCCGACGCGGTCGTGCCTTGCTCGGCATAAAGACGCGCTAATCGACCCACCCAGTTATTTGTTGTATCCCCCAGGTTGACGCCATGCAGGCCATCGACCTCACGGGTGAGCTGCGCGTGCCGCTCGAGCAGGGCGAGATCAGTCCCATCGTCGTCGACGTGCGGGTCACCAAAGAACAACAGCCCGATCGGCTGGTCGCCTGGCACCTTAAAGACCGCCTCTTTGTTGGCAGCCTTGGCCTTGCTCTTCCGGCGGTAACGCTCCTTGCGCTGCTCCCAGAGCTCTTCTGCAGAGATCGCCTCGACGACCGGGACCTGGGGCGGGGTGTCCTTGCCCAGGCCCATCTTGCTGACCGGGTCAATGCCGAGCTTCCTCAGATGGTAAGAGATCGTCGACGGGGCCAGGTTTAAATGGTGGGCTAGCTCTTTTAACGTGTCGAAGTTACCCGACTGAACCAGCTCTAGAATTGCTTCTGTTTTGATAGTTGGCCGAACCGCCATGCTCTTAACTCCATGCCTGCTGCATCAATCTTCTCTGCCGCTTCTTGAAGCAAAGTCCTCGTCTCACCTAGCTGGACGCCAAGGTCAGCGCACGGCATAAACGCCGCACCCCTGGCCTTACCGACAGCGCAGGCAGCGACATCAAATTTCTTAACCAATTTCTCCATGACCGAGCTCCAGGTTCACTTGTTCCAATAACGAATCCTGGGTGCCATACAGCTCCTCCCAGGGTCTACGTCCCATATGGTGTATTCCGTGATTTCCTCGATGGTGCTCAGGGCACAGAGGTATTGTTGTTTGATGTGAGGCTCTTTGACTGAGGCCTTTGTGTTGTATGCCAATCAGGTGGTGGATTTCAGAAGGTGATGGACCGTACCCCAGGTTCCGGCAGACAACGCATCCCAACCCAGCCAAGCGGTCCAAGCGGGTGCGGTCCATCTTATTCACTGTCGATCCTGTGGATCAGGAATCCGACTCCCGTTTTGCAGGACCTCGTCGTCCCAGCCCTGCCAGGTCTGACCCTTGCAGATCCTAGACACATGGGCCTTAGAGATCTCAAACTTCTCCGCAATCGACTGACACGTCAGGCCCTCGATTCGGAGCTGCTTGATGAGATCCAGGTCATGCGGGTCTAGCTTGCGGGACCGGTGGTGGAGGATCGCAATACTCACGCGGCCTCCTTGTATTCTCGGTAGGCTTCGCAGTCTTCCGGGATCGGCAGCTTGACCCCCATCCGCGACGCGAGCGCCTCGACCTTGTGCATGTACTCATTCATCTGCTGCACCGATAGCTTCTTGGTCGAGCTCAAGATCGTCAGCGACCGGTCTTGCACCTTTGCAAAGCGCGACGGCAAGTAGGCGTAGCGCAGCATGTCGTGCCAGGCGTCCTCGTCCATCCTCTGCTTGGCGTTGACCGTCAGCTCGTCGTCCCAGACATCCATGTACTGGCCAGAGTTTTCTGCCAGGAAACGACACCAGACCCGATAGAGTCGATGCTGCTGCTCTGACCTGGTCTCCTTCTTCTGGTCGACCGAGATCGCCACTGGGCCATCCTTGAGCCCGTCCGATATGGTGGTACGGATGTCGTCCAGGTACTGATCGAGCACCTCCACCGATGATAGAAACCACTTACGCATGGAGTATCTCCTGACGTTTTGAGTAAATTAACAAATAATTTATGAAGTTCATATGAATTTGAGGTTTCAACAATTACCTATTGATTGTGGATAAGTTCTTGTACGCAGAACGGACCGCCTGGATAAACTCATCGGGCTCGTGCAGCTTGATGACCTCCATGATATCGACGACCTCATTGGCCTCGAGATCGGTCAGTAAATGTCGCGCCAGGGAGTAGGCCCGGACCTCCTCAATCTCTGCCCTCGGTCTCGGTAACGGCCCCAGGTCTATCGGGGCCAATACCATGGTCGACTCGTCGCCTGTCTTGATCACGGGCGTGTAGTGCCCGCAGCCGAATGTCTCGGTCACCAGGCTTGTCATCCGTGCACCCGGGAACGTGCGACTGATGTCCTCCCAGAACTCTGCCAGGTCTTTCATGCGGTCTTCTCCTCGTTGTGTGGTTTGACTTCACGCCAATAATCGAGCCAGTCCTGGCCCTCGTCTGGCGGCAGCGCCACCTCGACACCGATGCCCTTGGCTTGCATCCTCCTGGCTAGCTCATAGGCAGCTGCCTGGCCGGTGAATGAGAAGTCACGGTCGCCGTAAATGATCAGGCTCTTAACGCCCTCCGGCGGCTCAAACTTCGATAGGTTGTTGGCAGAGTAGGCCGCCCAACAGGGGACCCTCTCGTACGTCATCACGCCGAGCGCCGTCTCGATGCCCTCGGTGATCGCCATCTCGCTATGGATCGCCGACAAACGGATCGCCGACCCGGTGATCTTCTTGGTCGGTGTCATGATCTTCTTGCCGACCGGGACGTCTGCCTTGCTACCGTCTGGATTCAGGTAGGTGACATGGAACGTCAAGACGCTGCCCTTCACGTCACGGAGCCCATTGACCATCGCCGGGTAGTAACCGAGTAGCTTGCCGTCATCCCAGTAGGGCGCAGACGGGTGCTCACGCATGTAGCTCATCTGCGACAGCGAGACGCCACGGTTTCTTAGGTAAGCCGCTGTAATGGTTCCGCATTCCCGTAGACCACGGCTGAAATTTAGTAGCGCACGTCGCTGCTTAACGACAACAGGGTCAGCCTGGACACGCTCGAGGGTCGACGTAATGCCCAGGATCGAGTCAATCTCAGAGAGCAGCTGCTTGTCGTCGTTCTGGGTGACCATCTGCAGCAGCTTGAACCCGTACCCAGCACCGCAGGTGTTACATATCCAGCTGCCTTTGCCGTCGATGTCGTCGTACCGGAACTTATTCTTCTGCTGACAAACCGGGCAGGTCCCGTGCTTGTTCACCAGGACCTTCGCGTCAATACCAAACGCGGTCAGGATCTGTCTCCAGCGACCCTGTGCTGCGTCGAGAGTTCTCATGCGACCCTCCGCTTCGCCCAGCGAATCTGTGATGACTTGATCCAGCTCAGTGTCTCGGGACGTATCTGCATATCGAAGAGCCTGACGTAGTCACCGCTCCAGGCTCTTGGTGGATTCAGTCCGGTCTTCTCTTTGAACTTGTGCCAGGCCCAACCTGGCTTGTACTCACGGTTAAATCCGTAGCTGCGCAGCTCGGTGTAGACCAACTGCAGCTCAGGATCGAGCTCGTCGGCGACCTTGTATTCCTCGAGTGTCCCCGCAGCGTTTGACCGGACCGTCGCCTTGATGCGTTTCTCGGGGACGTGTCCACAGAACGGGCACTCCTGGGCTCCCTTGGGTTGAACCGCGTGACACTCTGCGCACTCACGGCGCGGTGGCTCGTCTCTGCTGACCCGCTTACTCTCGAGCTCACCCTCGTCCAGGTGTTGGCCCTCGGCGTCGATCTCGTTCACCAGGCCCAGGTTCTGGGTCGTCGGCGAGTGATCAAGCAGCAGCAGGTGATCCTTCCCATCGGCGGGACGTAACCCACGGCCAACGACCTGCTGGTAAAGCATCCGTGATCGGGTCGGCCTGGCTAGGATGATTGTCCGCACATCGAAGTCGACCCCGGTGGTCATGGTCGCGATGTTGACGATCGCGTTTAAGCGTCCGTCCATCAGCATCTCGGCCAGCCTGGTCCGTTCCTCGCGTGGCGTGTACGCGTCAACGTATCCACACTCGAGCTCGTTCTGTTGGATTTCTTTCTGCAGCGACCTGGCGTGCTCACGGTCCACCGCGAAGATCAGCGTCTTGCTGCAATCTGAGTTGGCCTTCCAGGTCGAGACAATATCGCCGACCAGCTGCTCGTCACGCATCCGTTCAGACAGAGCTTTCTGATCATAATCCTTGCCCCAGTCATACCGTTTCGATTTGACCCCCTTCAGGTTTGGGCGTGCAGCCGGGACCAAGACCTTGACCGGGCAGAGGTAGCCAAGCTCGGTGAGCTCGTCGATCGTCACTGGGCAGACCAGCTGATCCCAAGTCGCAGCCATCCCTTTTGCCCAGGGCGTCGCGGTCAGTCCGAGCACCCTGTCGCAGCGACCGATCCACTCATTGAGATCGACAAACTGCTTGTGCGCCTCATCAACGACAACCGTGTTAACGTCAGGGAACGAACGGCGGATCAGTGTCTGAGCGCTGCAGATCTGAATGGATGCGTCTGGATTTCTTAATGGGTGGTCGCCCTGGATAACGCCAAGATCGTGAAGACCGTATTCACGGAACCGCTCGACCGTCTGATCGATCAACGACAGAAACGGGACAACAAACGCGACCCGGTTGCCGATCTTCTGTTCCATGCTGATGATTGATCCGGCCAGGGCTGTCTTGCCTGCACCGGTAGGCATCTTGCAGATCACGCGTTTGTGACCTTGACCAAATGCCATATAGATTTGTTGTCTCGCTGCGTCCTGATAATCCCGCAGTTGTACTGTCGACATGCTATAGTCTCCTCGCTCCGTAAGGGCCGCCAGGGGAGGTATTGCCGTACCGTTTGACCCTGGCGTTTTAGTTGTTATGTCAGTCTCTGGTTACTAGTTACTCACTACTTACTTGTTCATCCTTCTGGACACGTCTTGAGCAACACAGTGTTCTGCGGGTCGAAGTCCACCTAGGGGAGTCAGCCAATTAGCTTGTACCCCAGGAGTCTCCGACTGCATTCTCCAGTCACCAGGTCTTACCCTGACTCAGCTCCTTTACCGTTTCCGGCCCTACCTGGGCGAGCTGCCAGCCGCAATGGCCGAGTCCACACCCTAGATCCCTGTGGTAGTCCGTCTTGGGATCTGACGCGATTCGTCTCTGCGGACGTTCGTGGTCACCGACACAGAGATTGCGAAAGATTACGCAAAACGTAATGCATTGCGCAAACAATATTCGACTACAAGAATTTGAAGTTCCTGTGGATAACCACAATAATACCTGTAGGCATAAGCCTTAACGGGAAACATAACTAACTACGGAATTGATAATGAAAGATGTAATGGCAAAGATTTCTAGCTATGAGACCGTCGCTGATCGGATGCACATCCTGCTCAGTGATATGGGATTTCCAATGCACGGACGCATGAAACAAGCGATGCAAAAGTTTGGATGGACCGAGTCGCAGGCCGGGAAAACATTGAGAGGAGAGCAGTGGCCGACCACTGAGATGCTGGTGCAGCTGTGTATGTATTACTCGGTCAACCTGAACTGGCTGCTGTGTGGGATCGGGCCCATGACCGTCAAAGAATCAATTGAGGACCGTGAAATCGAAGCACTGGTCTGGGAAACGGTGAATCGGGTCCTGGTCGAGGAAGGTATAAACCCCGGAAACGCAAAACGGGTCATGATTTATCAATTTGCGAAACGTACCTATGAGCGGACGCATAACGTAGATATTGATTCTATTAGAGATTTTGTTTTATCCACAAACAAGTGAAAAACTTTATTTAACGAATATATTGACGTATTTCGTAGATATTGCGATAAGGTAGCTCGCTGCTCAGGTTTTGGGCAGCACGGCAAAATAACCTTACGGAGTATTTATGAATGCAAATCTTCAAGCTACTGGGCCAGGCACTGGCCCTGATCCTAGTGATCGCGGTCATGTACATCTACATGATTCTGCTTCTCAGTTGGCAGCAACAAACGCTGCACGAAACGTCCACCACGTCCTCCTCGATCTCCAGCGCCAGTTCGGTGCGTTTGGTAAGGATTCCAACGGACACAACTACAAGTATGTGAGCCTCGGCAAGATCCTGGACCAGGTCCGCCCGGTCTTGGTCGCGAACGATTGTCTGATGATGCATACCTCAGAGTTGTTAAGCGGCAGCTGGATGATGGCCACAGAGATCTGCCACATCCCCTCAGACACTCGGGTCGGGACGACGTTCATCACCCAGTGGGCTGAGATGAAAGGGATGTCGAATCCGCAGACCTCTGGTGCCTACGAAACCTACGCCCGCCGGTACAACATCCTCAAGCTGCTCAATTGCGCGATCGAGGACGACGACGCTGCTGACGTCTACCGCCAGGTCATGCGTGACATGGACGACGCCAAAACAAAGGAAGAGATCCGGAAGATCCTGGGCGCGGCGAAGACCAAGATCCCCAAGCGGGAGTGGGCCGAGCTGGTCGAGATTGGCAAGGGACTGGTCGACAAGCTAGAGCAGGAGGCCGGTCATGCCGATCCTATTAGCGAGTGAGCAGTACACGCCCGAGTGGTTCGAGAACAGGAAGGGCGGCGGCAAGATCTCGGCGTCGATCGTCGGATCGATCTTGTCCCTGCCTGATGCGTTCTCCAAACGCGAGGCCGTCCTACGGTCTCTGGTCCGGGGGCACTTCGGTGTCCTCCGTGATGAGCACACCCAGGGTCCCCATATGTCCTGGGGCATGGACATGGAATGCGTCGCCCGAGGTGAGTTCGAGTTCGAGCAGGGCTGCACGGTAGTCCAGCACGGCATGTATGCCCATGATCAGCATCCATGGCTTCTGGCCTCGCCAGATGGACAGGTCGCGGGGGAGAATGTCGGGATCGAAATCAAATGCCCATATCACCCCAAATTCCGCAAGTCCGATACCCCGGACTGGGAGATGCTCGCCCTGTCTGAACAAAAGATCGAGAAGACGCTGATCCACAATAAGCCGTCCTATTACGCGCAGATGCAGGTGCAGATGCAGGTCATGGGATGGGACGCGTGCTACTACGTCGTCTGGACTCCCAGGGATATCAATATCGAGCTGGTCCAGAGAGACAAGCTCTGGTGGGCCGAGAACTTCCCGAAGCTGCGCCTATTCCATGAGGAGATCCTCTCGGTCATTGCCGACGATCAGCAGTACAAAGTGATGCTGGAAGACGACGAAGTGGACCTGACCGGTGACCTCGCCTGGTCGACGATCGCGTCGAAGTTGGCGGACGTGCAGCGGCAGGTCAACGAACTGATCGTTCTCGAGAAGCAATACAAGTCGGACCTGACTGACATCGCCATGCTGCACAACAAAACGTGCCGTGGTGAAGGTTACTCAGTGATCCGGAAACAAGGACAAACACGGGTCGACTACAAGGCCGTCGTGACAGATGTCGCGCCGAACGTAGATCTGACCCCGTACACCAAGACCGCCGAATCTACCTGGGCGGTAACACCAATCAAGAAGAAGGAAGCCGTATGAATCGGATCATAATCGTGGGCAATGTTGGCGCAGATCCAGAGCTCCGGACGACGCCTAAAAGCCAGGTGCTGTCATTTAATGTCGCGGATACCCACTGGAGAACCAAAGAGACTACCTGGTTCAAGATAGAGATGTGGGGCACCCGTGGCGAGAAGATCTCTGAGCGGCTGAAGAAAGGCATGAAGGTCACCGTGATCGGTGAGATGCGGTCCGAAGAGTATGAGGCCAGGACGGGCGAGAAGAGGACCTCCTTGGTCGTCAACGCAGATGAGGTTGAGTTTGTGAACCCGAAGCCAGAGGCGGTAGGAGGGCAGCAGCCAACGAAGGCTGCAGCGCCTGCAGCGCCTGCAGCGCCACATCCAGAAATACCCCCAGACGATGTCAACGCAGAGATCCCATTCTGATGACGGTGTTCACGGACCTCGAAGCGGCCTTCGAGGAGCTCGAGTGGTTGGTGCTCACAACCGGGAGGGTACACCTCCTGAAGCACCACAAGCGGGGGAAGTACAAGGTCATCCGGGAATACGTCAATTCGGACAACGGGACCATCCTGGTCCGCATGTCGCCGAAGCGTGATTTCCGGGACCACCTACCAACCCAGGTACAGAAAGTAATTGGAAGGGCTGCGTAATGGAGTCGTATTTATTGAACAAGACTGACCTGAATCTGCTGACAGGTTACAAGCAGGCAGCACGTCAAAAGTCCTGGTTGACTCAGAAGTCGATCCCCTGGACAGAAGACAAGGGCGGACAGCCAGTTGTCCGGGCCGCTGATGTGAACGCGCACTTCGAGCGACAGGAACGCCGCTGCGCATAAATTAGACTCAGTGCAGAGAGTCGATTCCGTCAGGCGCTGTCCCCGTCTTTAGCTGCACAAGGGACGTTCCCTCAAAGGACTTGGCCCCACTTCGGTGGGGCATTTTTTTGCCTATTCCCCTCAAATTTAGTACGTTACATAAGCGTTACATAAGCAGCTGAAATTGCGTGTTTTGGTTACATAGAAATCGTGTAAGTCATTGATACAAATGGGGAAACACGGTTTCATCTATAGCCTGTCACGCCGGGGGTCGCGGGTTCGAGTCCCGTCCGCTCCGCCACTGTTTACAAGGGTTTGAGGGAACCTGGCAGCAAAGCTTATGTAACGGAAATTTGGTATCATCGTTACATAAGGAGTCACCCTTGGATAAACCTAAACGGGTGTACTGGCACCAAAACCAGTGGATGTACAAAGCCACCAGCGTCGAACGTGAACGTGGCATGAAGGCATGGGTCCCGCTCGGGACTGATTCAGAGTCTGTAGCTTTTAAGCTACAACAAGCGAAACTGCCTGATCTTGAACCGCCAGGAACTTTTGCCTGGCTAGCAGACTGGTATCTCACCGAGATCGCACCAGATCACTTAGCGCCCAGGACACTCCTGGACAGGAAACAATGCGTCAAGAACCTGGTCGCTGCGTTCCCGAATGTCGCTGCTCATTTAATCGCACCGCATCACGTCCAGGAATATTTGTACCGTCGGATCAAGACGTCCCCAAGACGGGCAAAGATGGAATACACCACGATGTCTCAGATCTACCGTTGGGGCATCCGCTTTGGGTATGTGTCCATCAACCCCGCGATCGACCTGTACACGCCTCCAGAGAAGCCCAGGGATCGCTATGTGACCCATGAGGAGCTCGCTGCATTCGTGGAGCAGAATCCGGAGTGGGGCGGTCCAGTGGGATTGTTTGCCTATGCGATCGGGCAGCGTCTGAGTGACGTCCTGGCGCTGCATTACCATCCAGACGTTTTAGTGTTCCGCACACAAAAGACCAGCAAGCGGGCGTCGATTCGGATGACGCCGTATCTCAAGTCGTTGATCGAGGGGATCAACCCATCCATCCAGGACGGCGAGCTGATTGTGAAGAACGCAAACGGGGAGCCATACAACAGGCACACGTTCGGTCACAGGTGGAGGCGCTGCATGGATAAATTTATTGCAGCGGGAGGAGAGCGGTTCACCTTCCATGATCTGAAGGCTAAATTCGTGACGGACTCGCAGACGCTAGGCCTGGATCCAGTCAGACAGGCGCTTCACGATAACCCCAGGACCACGAAGGTCTATCTGAGGTCTCGTGAAACGACCGAGGTGGAATCACTTGTATTCGATAATGATATCGGCGCCGTCCTCGGCAAAGTTTGATCCGGCACTCAGTGCCTGGAGTGTCAGCAGGGTGCTCTCTGCTGTCGCTCTGCTACCAGGCTGGATCGATGCGATGTAGTTCAGGACCTCACGGTAATCGCCTGTCAGGGTCGATAGCTCCTTATTGAGGTCTGCTTCCTTCATGGCGCGGACGATCGTGTCGTCAGCGACGCCCAGGACACTAGTTCCTGTGAAGATGCCTGCAGCGCGTTTGATGACATTCATCAGCGGGCTCTTGTAGCGGTCCGCAAGCTCCTGCTTGATCGCCGTGTTTGAGTTATTGCCGCGTCCGATCTTAGCGTACTTGAGCAGCTCACCGAGCTGTTGGTATGCCTGTGCAGCGTCTGGGTTAACTGCAGCCAGCTCCGCGTAATACATGTCACGCGTCTTCTTGTTCTTCCATAAAGAGTTCAAGAGGTTGGCAGGTAAGTTCTGATCCAGTGCTGTGTCGTTGATCACAGAGAGCTTGTCTTCCATGTGGGCACGCAGCAACGCTGGGTATGCTTCTGGATCCTGGCTGTCGAGAACGCGCTTGAGATTTTGCCTGGCGTTTGGCGACGCAGATCCTGAGAACACCATCTTCGTGACATATTCACGTTGATCGCCAGGCATATTAAGGATCATCCCAGCCAAACCTTCGTCGATGAAGTTAATCGGTTGCGATAATGTCGCGTATATATTGTTTGCATCGTCAAACTTACCATTCGTCGATGCGCTCAAGACTGCGTCAAGCTGTTCCTTTGCCTTACCTAAAACTCGCGCCTGGTCGTTCATGCCTCGTTCGACAGCAGTTTGAATCATGCCATTCAGGTCATCTCGGGCGCTCAATAGATAACCTGGTTCCATGACCTTACCTACGTCGACCTCAGCAACCTCGTCGGCTTGTCCTGGGGCTGTCTTCTGCACCTTTTTCTGTTGCGTTATCAGGCTTTTGATCCTCTCAATTGCCTGGTATGAGTTGCCGCCTTCAATCAGTTTATCGTTCCGCTGGATCGCACTAAGTGCATTCCTTAATGGATTCAGGTCAATTTGGCCATCGATATTACGAATTGATTGGTACAGAGCGCCGGTCGCCTCTTCTCTTTCTCTGACTGCTGCATCTCTTGCTGCTTGAGCTGCTTCTGCGGCTTGGTTGCCTGGTGTTGTTCTCGCTTGAGGGAGGGCCGACAAAACGCCATCTGCTGCCTCCTGGATCTGTTGCGACTGTGTATTTAGCGCATCATCCATTCCGTAGGCTGTTTGCGGCATTTCACGCAGCTGCTGAATCTTTGCTTCGCCATGGCGAGCTGGTCCGAGCTGAGATGACGTCAAGCCAATCCCTGTTGACCTGGACAAGTCCATGCCTGTATCTGCGTTTTGTGTCACATAAGGAGGCAGGTTCTGTGCAAGTTTTGTTTGCTTGAACGGGAGGATTGCAGACAATGGGCCGAGTGCTGTAGCGACGCCCGTGTCGAGCGCTGCTGACCCTAATGATTGATCTGCACCGGCTTGATACGTTGCCGCTTCCATGCCGACCTGAGTACCACCAGATGCTGCCGCCGATCCCATAAGTAACTTGACCGATCCAGTCTTAACCGCTGCACCAGCAACACGCGCTGCCGGAATAAACATTATAGCCTGGCCGCCCATGTCTTTAAGGTCACGACCAGAGACGCCTGGCTTATTGATGTAGAAAGGCTGGTCTTTGATCACCAGGATAATGTTGTCGAACTTGTCTTTTGCCAGGGTGCCGCCGGTCATCTTGGCAGCCATATTGGCCTGCTCCATTTCGTTTGCCGACATTGCTGCCAGGACCTCATAGCCCGCGCCGCTCAATCCGCCGACGTCAGTGCCGCCAAGTTCTGGCATCTTAGGAAACTCAGTCCGATCGGCTCCGGTAAAGAAGTTCTGGACCGAACCCAAGAATCCTGACCCAGTGTCCGCTACCTGCTTGGTCTGGCTAGCGAGGCTTGCCTCAAATCTATCTGCTGCTGATCCCATTACAATCCAAGCTCCAGGTTCATGTGTTGTGTTGCCATCTCTGCAATCTTTGCGTCGCTCTCGTCTGGGTAAGCGTTTCTAAAGCGCTTCTCCATTTCATTCTCTCGTTGCTGAATCAGTTTCTTACGCTGGTCTGAGGGTAATGCTGCCATCACCTTGCCAAGCGACCCGGCATTCAGTGAATACTGCGTCTGGAGCTGCAGCTGCTTGTACTCGTCTGACTTGGTGAACTTGCCAGGGGACGGGATCCCGTCATAGCTGTATGCCCAATCGAGGTACGCCTGGGCGCCTTGCTGATTCATCATACTGCGGCCCTTGGCAAGCGTCAGCAGGATCTCCCGACCCTCTGGCGTCTGGTCCAGGTTACCGTTGATTGACGCGGCGACACCAAACTCGAAGTCGGTGGTTGGTCCCTTGAAGAACTGCAGCTCATTGAGCGCTAGCTTGTTGGATAGACCGCGATAGGCCTCTCGCCAGGTGGTGTCATTACTGACGGTAATCCCACTGCCGACAGAGCTGAGGGCACGGTTGATCCCGTCAGCCAAGCTACCGACAGCGCCAGAGGTATCGATACCGGCGTTCAAGATCTCGAGCTGCGAGATGATGTCCTGCGTCTGTGGGGCGCCAGCAACGATCTGATCCATATCTGTCTCAATCGCGGCTGCACTCTCGGCGCGTTTTTCCTCGAGCTTGACATTAGCCTTCTGGCTCGCGTCCACAGTGATATTTGTGCTTGCGCTAAACTGCTTCGCGATCGCACCGAGCTGCGTCATCTCTTCTGTCGTCAGGTCCTTGAGATCCTTACCGAAGAAATCCATCGCCAGCTTACCGGCAGAGGAGGAGGGTAGCCCTGCCTTCTGCAACTGCGCGACCAGGCCGCCGACAGCGATCCGGTTTTGGAAGTTCTGCTGCCCTTGTTGGTTCTTCAGCGCATTATCCTGCTGATACATCTGGCGACCCATCTGATACGCCTTCATCGGCATACCTTGTGGCCCGCGACCCATGATGATGTTACTGACATCCATCAGCGCGCCACCGAGCAGCGCCTTCGATGGATCAAACTCCTTAGTATTCATCTGTGGTAACTGAAACTGCTGCATCAACGACAGATAACCAGGGTCTTGCGTCATCGCGCCCTGGCTCATCACATTGTCGAGCGCGACCGTCATCGAGTCATTGTTCACTCCGCCCCGGAATTCAGCGGTTGGGTCGGTGTCCATCACCGTAGGGTATTGAGGTCTAGGCTGCAGTAAATTCATGATAGCTCCTTACGCCCCGAACCAAGTTCTTGGATTTAATGAGACATTGGAGTTTCCGCCTTGCCCCATGAGGTACGCCCCAGCCAGGTTAGTTCCGACAGAGAGCAGCTGACGTCCTAGTGATGGGTCTTTGGTGTTCTGCGTCTGCGTCTGCGTCTGGCCATACTGACCGTTCACCAGGTTCAGGTAGTTTGATAGCCAATTCATGTCTGCATTGCTGTCGTAGTTGTACTTGGCGATATCTGCGTCAATCTGCGCTTGGTTCATGTCCTGGTACGCGGTGCCGGCGTTGAGGTTGGTCTGGAGTCCGCCCTGGCGTAATGCGTCTGCCTGTGCCTGGAGTCCTGCACCGGTCTGTGCCATACCGCCGAGCATGTTGGCTGCGTTAAGCTGCTGCGCGTTGCTATTCAGCTGCAGGTTAGCGTTGGCCATGTTCATGTTGTTGCCCTGGTTGAACAGGTTGTTCACCGCATTGGCGCCGACGTTCTGTGCGTTCTCTGCGATCCCACGCTGGGCGACGCCCTGGGCAATCCCTGCACGGCTGCTGTTGAGGTTGCCGCTGCCTGCTGCTGCTGCGTTAAGCTGCGGCGCGAACTGCTCGTTGTAGGTCCGCATTCCCTGGCGAGTCGATGCGTCGACCATCTGGTTGATCATCGGCTGATACTGGTTCAGCTGGTCCATGGTCATCATATTCGCCTGGGGGGCTGCCCCTCCTGCGATATTGGATGCGGTGTTCATTGCCGTTCCGGCGCCGCCCATGAACTGGTTGCCCAGGTTATACATGCCCTCGGCTGATCCAGGGGTGAACCCCTGCAGCGCATTAAGGGCCTGCATCTGTTCGTCAGTGAATCCGGCGACAGTCTGACCTGGGAAGTATCCTGGCGCCCCTTGGTTATAAAAGTTCTTCGCCTGATCAAAACCAAAGTCCAAGTAACCAGACTGATAAGGTTTCGCGGTCGTTACGACATTTTGAGTTGCCATTTAGTCAATCCTTCTCCATTGCCCGTCGCGGTAGATATAGGTTCCGGCTCCAGAGCCAGGGTTCCATCCGGTCCCGTCAGCAATCGCGAGCGATCCTTCCTGTGGGTTATCGGGTGTTGATGTGAATGAGGGAACCGTCGGCTCCTCGATGTTACGCATCGCGTCAGCGATACGCCGTAAGTTGTCCTGGGTGTACCGGATCATGTCCTCGAGAGAACTGATCCGTATTGGTGAGAATCTGAAGCGATTACCGGCCATGGCCACGATCCAGGTCAATGTCCCATCCGGTGAGCTCATACTGCCCTGACCCAGTCATCTCCATTCGGATCGCCAGGTATCTGCCCTGGGCGCGTAGGTCGACCTTGTGGTCTGTCTCGAGCTCGTACTCGGCGCTGCGTCGGTAGAAGATGCTCCCAAGAGGGGAGTCAGACGTCCCGACCTTCATGGTGATCACGCCGGTCCCTGAGATCTGCGGAAGTATTCGCTTGATCTTCTTGAGTGACTGCGTCTCGCCAAACAGCTCGTCCAGGTCGAGCTTTGCTTGCTCAATGTATGACTCCACCGGTGTCCCGTCGATAGAGAATCCGACGTCCGCCTGGTAGACCTTGTCGGTCGCGACATAGTAGGGAGTCGTATCTGTTTGGACCGGGTTGATTGTTGACCACAACTCAGATTGCTCTGCCCAGAGGCCTGATGTTGTTGACCATACCTGGAGGTCTGAGTCGTACTTTGGACCGACAGTGACCTGTGCCACGCGTCCAGGTAGATCCATCCGGGTCCAGGCGTTGTATTGATAGTTGTAGATCAGCGCCCGGTCTGCCTCTGCGTCATCATCAGCAGAGTAGAGGACCCAGATTTCGTCACGGTCCACGATCCGCTCGACGCGAACCGACTCAGGGTTACGCAGCGAGTCGTAGAATGAACGTGATACCCGGCCATCTGAGACAGACTGCTTCGAGCTGCCGTCGTGGACATAGATCTCGTCCTTACCGACCACCAGGTGTCGCCCACCAAACTCGGTCACGGCGCCCTGGTTAATGATACCGTCGTCGTCGAAGATCTTCCGGAAGTTAAAGACAAACTGTCCGCCGACAAACTGCATTGCATACACCGCGTCGCGCATATAGATAATCAGCTGGTCACCGAGCTGTTTAACGTCAAGGATCGGTCCATCGCCACCAGCCAACTCGTTACGACCGGCCAGGTTTGTGGTCAGCGTGTAGTCCCAGGACGGGGACAAGGTGCTGCCAGTGACAGTGTCTGACCAACGGATGACATACGGCTCCTCGGATCCGTTGTCGACAATACCGATCGCGATCAAGAATCCTGAGTAGGGGACGATCTTGCTGCAGCGTAGGTTTGCCGGCCAATTGGATAGGGTCGAGAATGTCGAGATCGATGAGTTAATCGACCAGGGGGCGTCGACTCCGTTATTGACAATCAGACTCTCCCCGACCGAGGTCGAGTTCCACTTGCCGTTGTTGATTGTCCCGGTCGGCGTGACATCACTTGATACCGTCGATGACGTGTATCGCTCCCAGGATGTCCCATCAATCAAGATGTAAGACGCAGTCGATGCCTGGAACCAGGGGGCCATGTGGTAATACGCAGCGTTGTGGATCGTCTGGGCGCCAGTCATCCGTGAGATTTTGCCGTCCACGATCCGGATATTGTTGCCGTCAGAGACCGCGTTCATCGGTACGTCGTATGGATCCTGGTCGAGGATGAGCCCCTTGGCTCCGAGCCCGCGTATTGCCTTGATCACCCGAAGTACCTCACTACAATGGTCGTCCCGCCATTACCTGACCCAGCTACGCCATCGAAACGATCCACGCCGGATACCGTCTGACCCATCCAAAGGACAAAGTCCTGGCCTTTGTCGTTATTTGGGTTGTAGTGAGTGCCGTGCTGGTCCTGAGAGTATTCGTAAATACTAAAGCCTTCTGCAAATACAACCAGCTGCTTGGAGTCTGCGCTGCCACCACCTTGAATGAATGAGGGCGCCTGGGCAAATGCCAGTGGGTAGTCGTTGTAATATGACGTCGCGTTCAAACTTCCGCCGTTACTCCAGGAATAGGTAAAGATGTCGGTCCCTGGAGGGTAGGGGTGCGCAGAGTAAATGTGACGCACGGTCCCGTTGTCGTTGATATACCCTTCCTGGATATTTTGGACCGTGCCGTTGTCGTTGACATAGAACTCTTCGACCGTGCGGACCGTGCCGTTGTCGTTAATATGCAGCGGTTTATACGCCATCAGACACCCCGATCAATACAAGAACAGGAATTTCTTCCCGTTAAAGTCAGCTGCCACCGGGGGATCAGAGACTGAACCTTCGGATGTCAGTGTGTAGGATAGCTCAAGACCGAAGTCGGTCCCCTCGCCAGCGGTCCCATCAACGGTGATCGATGACACACCAGAGGAATTACTGGTATCACCATGCACCTGTGCTGCGTAGTTGCCTGTGGTCTTAGTGCCCAGGGCGACAGAGTCAGCGCCAATGTTGGCAGCTGCTGCGACATAATTAGTGAGCTCGGTGCCCACAAACTGGGTCGTCGCGAGCTGTGTTGTCGCAGTACCTGCAGTAGGGGTATCTGCCGACGCGATGCCGGTAAACGTCGGTGCATCTAACGGCGCCTTTAACGCCAGGCCATCTGTCACTGTGGTGTTGATGGTCGTCTGCAGCGAGGTAATGTCGGTCGGTAGCGCGTTGATTACAGTGTGTGTCAGAGTCACCGCGCCCGAGACGTTAGGGAATGAGTTCTTAATTGTCTTCTTGATCAGACGAATATGGTCGTCGCCCTGGTCGATCTGGTCTGTGATCGTCGGGTTGTTGAGGTTTAGGTCTGATACATAGGTTCCGGTTTCGAGTGCCATTAGTAGCTCCAGGCTGTCGGTCTGGTGAATTTGCTGTCAGGGACCTGGTCCAGATGAATGAACCGCCCCACAGATCCTTTCTGGTTGACCCCGAGCCCGGTCACGCCGTGCTTGAGTGCCACCTCAATGAGACGCAGCGCATCGGCACCCTGGACGGCAACATCTGCTGCCCATCCGGTGCTGTGGCTGCCTCCGCCATTTGGCTTCTTGGCTTCGATCGGGTGGTCAGGGCATCGATACCCCGAGCTGATCACCATAGGCTTCCCGTAGTCCTCACGGATTGCGTTGAGTAAGTTTACGAAGTTAATGTTCATCTCGCTCTTCCCGCAGCCGCACTGGCAGCGGAACTCGTCGTCTGAGAAGTAGTTCATTTCTTACTCCTGGCAGACTCAACTAAGCCTCCGCCGAAGTAGAACGACACGATGACCAGGACGATTTCTCCAATCCAGAAGTCTCCCAGGATCTGCTTGACCGCATCGACGTCTCCCTGGCCTGCGAGGGTCATGCCCATGACCAGGACAAACATCAGAAGGAACACAGCGGTAAACATCAGCGCCAGGTAGCGCTGGGCCAGTTTAAAAGGTTGGTAGGCGACCAGGAGGTCCTGTTTCGCCTTGCTGGCGGCTGCAATTTCCTCCTCGGTCGAAGTGTGCATGTCATCAATCAGCTCCATGCCTTTCTTGATGACGTCGCCTGATCCTAAGATCTTGCCTAATACTGCTAACATTAAATATCCATCCTATCTGTAGCGACGCAGACCACCTGGTAGTTGATGATCGGTCGTCCGATTTCCTGTACGACATACTCCCGATATGCCATGCAGTCATCGAGTGACTCATGGATGGCGATCGGTTTGGTATAGAGCTGCGAGGCCTGGACAAGCAAGCCAACTAGAATCCACTGCATAGGGTTACCCCTTGAGTTGAGTGATCACGAAGATAAAGGCGCCGCAGACACCGGCAGCTGCCAGGATTCCCCCGGCAATGATCGCGATGTCTTTGAGCTCTTTCTGCTTCCGTAAGCGTGCTTGTTTGTCTTGTTTGATTTGATCGTCGCGCTGCTTCTTTCTGTCAGCGACAAATTTGAGATATGGGTCCCAATGACCTGACCATATCAGCATTTGACGGCATTCTTCCCACTTATTATCGAGCTCGACCTTGGCTGCGTAGAGCTCCAGGTCAGACTTTCCTGAGCCTTTCTTGACTGCGTCGTCGATCTCTTTCTTGGCTGTCTGCATCTTGCCCAGGCTGCGGAAGAGGGCGCCGATGTCCTGGACGTTGTCTGCCGCCGTCTTGACGATCGCGTAGCTCGCATTAAAGGCTGCGATCGCGGTTAACGGGTCCATTGCTATCCTCCGTGGATGAGGCGTTGGAAGGTTTTGGTTTCGTAGATTCTGATGCTCGTCCAGACGATAGTGACAAGTGCTGCCAATGGCGGGAGAATTTCGGAAAGAGTGCCTATGACTGTGAATACACTAACTGCGTCTACGATTTGCTTAGTGCTTTCTGTTGCCATATTGTCCATCCTGTTTCCTTACTGTGCGTCAGACCACGGTGTACCAACAGCAGACGTAGGATTCTTGTCTTCCTCGATCTTGGTTTGTAATGCCGTCTCAATCTCATCGACTTTCTCCTGACCACCTAGGGCGTTGATTACCCAAGTCTTGACTGTTTCCTCAGCGAGGCTGTCAAAAGCAATGAAGCCATCAGCCGCAGGATCGCCAGTAACCGATACAGTTCCATAAGCTCCCTTTGAGTAGTCACCATCGACTAAATCAAAACGGTAGTGGATGTTGTACACAACACCGGATGGTAGTGTGCGCTCAAGTTGTGCGATTGTGAGTTCCATAATTTCTCCTATTAAGCTGTATAAGTTCCGTTCGCAGTGAAAGTAAGTATAGTAAAACTGCCACTTGTAGCGACGGTCGGCGATTGGTTTGTACCTGTTGTTGTGCCACTGTAATTTGCGGTAGGTATTTTAAGTATCACAACTCCGTCACCTCCTGCACCCGCCTGTGCTTTTGACCCGCATCCACCTCCTCCTCCGCCTAATTCGTCAGTTCCGTCT
>Ga0181557_1000753_pt1 | contig 39019 bp, 37 predicted proteins | sample 011ome_23_FD_148632 | JGI IMG/M metagenome (GOLD analysis project Ga0181557, IMG submission 148632) | Coastal salt marsh microbial communities from the Groves Creek Marsh, Skidaway Island, Georgia - 011506CT metaG (spades assembly) | ecosystem: Environmental > Aquatic > Marine > Intertidal zone...
GAAGCGGCCACACTCAGCTTTAGGATACAGACCGCCAGCACCAGAAAGCATCATCCCCTTGAAGGAAAAGCGGATGATGCACTAACATTCAAACTGGACCAGTCAACGGGGGCAGGTCAGATCAACGCAACCAATCGGCCCGCATCATTGATCTCTCAATGATCGATCGTGCCCAAACATCTGCGGTCGTGCCATCCATACCGAGCAACAAGCGGGGATCATACAACGTGCGGATCAAAACTGCATCCGTTTCACTTAAGGCGGCCTCGCGGGAGGCTTCGTTGAAGATCGATGGGCGCACCCGATCACTGTCAAATGGTAGTCCCATAGATTGCGTTATTTCTTCTAAAAAACAATGATTTATATGATTTTTATCAAGTTTTGAATTAATTACTATTTGTGCCTTCGTGATCCCTTTCTCAGGTGCTGTCCAGAGCACAAAAAAGCATCTTCCGGGTCCCATCAACCGACGTACTAATCCCTGGGGTGCCGCTGCCACAGCGGTTGATTTCGCCAGATGCCAGGGGGTTATTGTGACGACGATATCCCCGCCTTCTGCCAGACCGCGGGGAAGTAATCGGATCGGCAGGCTGGTCAATTCACGCAAGTTGGCAACGTGACGAGCAACAAATTCATAATTGGATGGTGGTGTTTCTACACGAACCGGTTGGTCATAATTTTCAGGTGACGGGGCGATGACTTCTAAACGCACCACAGGCGCCTTGGTCCATTTCACGATGCGCCCATTGGCGGACTTACCCAGCACGACATCATGGAAGAATCCGGTTATGTCTGCCGCCGTCGATGCTTCTGCGTGCTGATCGCTGCTTGCAGCATCTGACATTAGCAATACGGCGCAAACCGCGAGCGCAATCTTTAACTTACCCAAGGGAATTCACTCGGCCAGTTTTTCTGCAAGAATGTTACGGGCCAATCGCATGGCGTCAGCGCGTGGCGTGCCGGCTGGCAATCGGCGATCATAGAGCGTTTTCACAATCGCAACGTCCGTTTTAGAAAGTGCGCGCAACTGCCCCTTTTGATTAAAAATAGACGGACTGACGATATCGCTGTCATTGGGCAGACCAAATGCTTGCGTCATTTCTTCGAGCAGACAAGCATCCATTTGATCGGGCGGCAGTTCGTTGTTGACCACAATCAGCCCACGAAACATTGCCCCAGAACGGATAGAACTTGTGACAAAGTAGCAAACCCCTGCCCGCCCCAGTTTCGCGAGGATATTCGGATCTATGTCCTTGGCAACAAACGGTTGCCCCATCGCCAAACGCGGCAAAAACCGAATGACAAGATTGGCGGGTTTGTCGGCGGCTTTGTCAGCGGCCTCGTTCTTAACACCCGTCATCCGCACCAAGGTGGTCAAATGCTTGCGGACCAGGGCAATTTGATCCGCCGAGGGACGCACACGCTCCAGCTTTAACTCTCGGCCACCGCCAGGCTTTGGTTTCACCTCACCCTTCATCGCGTTGACGCCGATGCGCACGGGACTCACCCATTTTTGGATCTGCGTGGCACCTGTAACACCTTCGATCTCGTACTCGTTGCCAAAAACAACGCTTTCGAAGTGCTTCAATACTTGTTCAACAGTGTCGTATCGGCCCGCAAGGCTTGCGTCGTGCCGCAAACCAGAGCCGCTGTAAGCGCCAGCCTTGGTAAGGCATCAAGGGGGTGGACTGATAATTTCTTCATGATCCGTAACCTATCACGAAGGATGCGATGGTCTATCCCTTGCCGTCCTCAATTTTCAGGGAATTGAGAATTCCTTCGGCAATCGGTCGATAGGTTTCAAAGGTATCCAACGGTGCCGTGTATGACCAGATATGGGCAACTTCACCCTCTGGACGCGGCAAAACTAATGCCCATTTGCGATACGCGCGCCCGCCATGTTCATAGTTTGCGACAAATTGACGTCCATCCAGCATGATGCCATTCTTTGTATATGTCACAGGTTTTTCGCCCATGAACGCCACGTTCTTGGCTTGCGATGACAAGTTGCTTTTCAAGTTCTCGAACGCGGTTTGCGCCGCATTTCCGGCAACATGGGCGGGCTTTACGTTCTGCATCGTAATCATCGCCTCGTAGGCATCTGTGCCTTTTTGGCCGCTGATAACATTTGTAAACGCACTCATCTTTTCCAAATTCCAATCCCTTGGATAAGCGACGCGGTACCCATAACCGGATTCAGAGAATATCTGCATGGCGGGATCAACTGCTGGGGTGGCGGGCTCTAACGGACGCGCTGCCATGGCAACCGGTTCAGATGAGGCTCGGACATCAGGCTCCGCAGGCTTCGTTTCTGGTTTTTTCTGCGCGACGGGCAATTCCGCAGGCTCTTCACCTGGCGCAGGTCTGAAACTGGTCAAAATCCACTCTAACTCCGACGACAGACTCTCGAACCGAGAGAGCGGTGCAAAGAACATAAAGACGAAATCCGTTTTAAGACCTCGCGCAATGATGACTTGCGTGCGCGATGCGCCCGCTTGATATATCGCGGTTCCTGCAGGCAAGCCGCCAACTACTCCATGATTGTCTTCATAGGATTTTTCTGACCAGGGCTTTGACTCACCCAAGTATTGGGCTTCAAGTTTTGCGAACATGTCATGGGTCGATAGGTTTGGATTGGCGTCACCAGCCTGAATACTGAGGCCATAGCCCTTACGTGATTGTATCAGGACTTGTCCATTTTCTTCGCGTCGGTCAAATCGCGCGCCTGGCGGTGCAGCTATGACAAATCCACGTTTTGGATCGCGGTATGCCACCGGTTGTGAGTTTTGCTCGATCAATCCTGGGACTTGAATTTGAGGGTTCACATTCCCTGCATGAGACGGCGCTTGCCCTGGGATTTGAGCCGCCGCACTTGGCGTTGGCGCAGGAATACCCGATAACGTCCCGATTGACCCTGTATTTGGTGCCACCTGCTGCGCCATCGATGACGAAATGAACAAGCCCATAACCAAGGCCGAACAGCATACTGTTGATACAATCCTGCGCATGTCGTGCGCTCCCACTTCCGAAAAATCCCGATATCCCACCGGTTAATTATCTCGTAAATGTGGTTAATTTTTCGTCAACATTATGGCGATGGGGTCTGTGAGCTACTCTTGGTGATCACTCTTGCGCTTTGCTGAACGAGCGCATTTTGGCAAAGTTTTCAGCAGTCAATTCTTCGAACAACTCGCGACGGCGTTCAGGATCAACCCCTGCCGCTTCAAGGGCCGCCGCACCAAGGCGAAGGCTCGATTCAACGGTTTCCGGCATCGCATGGGACGCGCCCAGTTCGACAAACAAATCAACAATGTCCCAATCGTGCGCACGCACATGCACTGGCACGTCTGGACACATTCGCCGTGCTGTTCGCACCAATCCTTCTGCCGCTTTGGCATTGTCTAAGGTGACGACCAACAAGCGCGCATTCTCAGCTCCAACCGATCGCAACACTTCGGGCCGTGCAGCGCTGCCATAATACACCTTATAACCTTGACGACGAGCGCGCGCGACACAATCGGCATCGGCATCAATCGCTAAATACGGTACATCTGCGGCAATAAGCATATTGGCAACCGTCTGCCCGACGCGTCCAAATCCAGCGATCAAAACGGGCTTCATACTATCATCCAGAATCGGTGCCTGATCCAAGGCCTCTTTGCCTTCAAATCGCTCTGCCAGCCGATGCCCGAAAAACAACATCAATGGCGTGGCGATCATCGTCAGCACAATAATGGCAACTAACACATTGGCAATTTCAGGAGTCAGCAACTGATGAGAAATGGCCAATGAGAAAAGCACGAAACCGAACTCGCCAGATTGCGATAGCAAAAATCCAGACCGCAACGCCGTCGGGGTCGATAAGCGCCAGATGCGCGCGATGACAATGATCAAAAGCGCCTTGATCGCCAGAAGGCCAACAGTCGCACCTGCCACAATAAGAAGATTATCGATGATGGTGCCGGGATTGAGGCTCATCCCCACGCTCATGAAGAACACGCCTAACAATAAGCCGCGGAATGGCAAGATATCGGCTTCGACCTGATGACGGTATTCAGAATCTGCTAACAACACACCGGCGATAAACGCCCCCATCGCCAACGACAACCCGACAAGTTCCATCATCCAGGAAATGCCCAGCACCAATAGCAGCGTCAGCGCGACAAACGCATCACTATTACCCAGCCGCGCAATGGCATGCATAATCGGGCCGAGGGCATAACGACCGATCAACAACACCGCCAACAACATGCCCGCCCCTTGGACGAAGGCGATACCAAACGATGACGATACGCCCGTTTGAGGTGCCGCCAAAAGCGGCAGCAAAACCATCAACGGGACGACGACCAAATCCTGGAAAAGCAAAATCGCAAAGCTGTTGCGACCATACTGACTGTTCAGTTCGTTGCGCTCGGACATTAGCTGAATGCCAAAAGCCGTGGACGAAAGCGCTAGGCCAAAGCCGATGACCAGAGACATCTCTACGGTCAATCCGGCGATAAAGTATGTCAGCGTTGTCAGCACGACTCCGGTGATCAAAACTTGACTGCCACCCAGCCCAAACACGGCGTTGCGCATGATCCACAAACGCTGTGGCTTCATTTCGATGCCAATCATGAACAACAGAAAGACAACGCCAAATTCACCAATGTGACGCAGGTTTTCGGCATCCGTGATCAAGGCAAGTCCAAACGGGCCGATAATCGCGCCTGCTGCCAAGTAACCCAATACGGACCCAAGGCCGAGCCTGGAGAATATCAGGACTGCAACCACAGCCGCGACCAACAAGTATAGGATTTCTATCATTTGGTGCTCGTGGTCCTCTAAATAGCCTGCGATCTAGCCTAGTTTATCGCTTCGAATTCGACGGCCCCCACTGGACCGGACAGGCGATATTGCCTTAACGAACGTCCGCCCTCACCGCCTTTGAGTTGACCGATATCAAGATCGATTGTCCAATCTGCCATGTCCACACTGCCACGCGCGACCAAGCTAAGATCATCTGCGCGCAAGAGTAAGTCTTCGCTGGTGGCGATCCCTTGCGCAACACGGAATGTGCCGTTCAGTGTTGAAAAGTCTATTGAATTGTTCGCCGATGCTTCGGCATCTTGATTTAAGACCTGAACCAATTCAGGCATCGTCAATTTTCCATCCTGAACTTGCAATCGCGCTGAACCGCTGAGAGCTTCAAACATCTGCCCTATATCAGCACCAACAGAGAACATATTGAGGTCAATCGAAGCTGCCCCCGTAACCAATGGGGATGACAATGACTCCGATTGGGAGGTCAAATCTTCAAAAGAAACGCCAACAGCTGTGCCATCAATGTGCATGGCACGCATTCCCTCTGAACGGTCAATTGTCAGGTCTCCGCGAATGATACCATTAAGGGCGAGTGCTTTTTCGAGTTTCACATTCACTGCACCGCTCTCGACTGTGCGACTGGCAATCACATTCCCCGGCCCCATTGGATTCACACCCCAAATTGCCTGGCGCCAATCCAGGCGTAGGGTGCCGGCCAAGTTTGGCAACGACATCATGCCGCCAGCCGGGTGAAACATCATCATCGGCTGATCGCCAAAATCCATCATGTCCGCATTAATACTAACATCGGCCACCACCTGATCAGAGGCCATACCCGAGATTTTCATAATGGCATCAGCTTGCGTCGCCCCGGCGGAAATTTTCATGACCTTGAGTTCAAGCGTATTTGCCGTGAATTCAAACGGGGAGATGACGCTTAAGATACTGGCCTCGCGATGAGGGATGCGCGTTCCCAACCATTCGTTCAGTCCCGCGACATCACTGCTGCCAAATTGAAGATTACCGTTACCCACCAAGCTTTCGCGCATGGCCAAGGATCCATCGAAGCCAAAGGACATAAGGTTTGATGTTAAGATGCCTGTCAGCGGCCAACGGTTCCCCGAAGCCAAAAGTTGCGGGTTTGATGCCGCGATATGAAGTGCAATATTCTGACCATTCACAATCGCAGTGCCATCAAATGCGATGCCATCTGCAGCTTCGTCCTGGGCCGGCGGCAAGTCAGTTAACACGATATCAGTTATTGTGATATCATCAGTCATCCCACTACTGGCAATCATCGCAATGCCACCGCTGACATTGATGTTGTCCAACTGAAAATCCCGCCACCAGCCCCATGTGCGATCCACATTCTCGGGATCGATCATTCGTTCTGCGCTGGGCATGGCAGACGATATTTGAATGTTTGGCTGCATGATATTCAGGGTCGAAACATACAGACTGCCAGACAGTAAACTCAGGGCGCTCGCTTCCAGCTCTAGATTAGCAATCTGAAACGACGCAACGCGACCAGTCGGGGTTGCAACAACATTGTCGGCCACAAGACGGACCGATGGGAATACCCGAACGCTGTGCTCACCCTCGATACTGACATCAAGACCCAACAATGCGCCTAAGGCACCTTCCACCTGACCACGAGTCATCCCGGCTGGCAGCAACATCGGCAGGACAATGACGGCCACAAACATCATTGTAACAAGCGCTGCGAGCGCAATACCGAATTTAGCTAATACAGGATATTTTGACGCGGACGCGACGGGTGAATCCCGCCACTGATCCCGGGCATCACCATCCCCCATCGAGTTGTCATCATCAACAAGTTCAGCGGTTGGTTTCACGAATAAACTCCGTCAACTCGTTACCCGGTAACGGTCTGCTAAACAGATAACCCTGAACCTGATCGCACTTGAAGTTGCGGAGCAACTGAAGTTGCTCTTCTGTTTCGACGCCTTCGGCTACGATGGTCTTATTCAATGTCTGGCCCATGCTGATAATGGTCCGAACGATCTCGGCATCGTCAGCGCTTGTGGAAATATCTGCCACAAAACTGCCGTCGATTTTTATCGTATCGATAGGGAATTTCCGCAGGTAGCTCAGTGATGAGTATCCAGCACCAAAATCATCCATGGCCACACGAACGCCGAGGCCATGCAACTCAGTGAGCGCGGCAATAGCGGAGTCCGTATCTGACATAATCATACTCTCGGTAATCTCGATCTCAATACCTTCGGGGCCGACACCGGCTTCGTGGAGCACTTTTTGCAGCACAGATACGAATGAAATCTCGCGGAGTTGGCGCGCCGAGAGGTTTACGGCAATGCGAATGGGCGGCAGCCCCGCGTCAATCCATGTGCGATGTTACTTACATGCCTCGCGGATCGCCCACTCGCCGACTTCGACAACCATACCTGTTTCTTCGAGCACGGGGATAAAACGCGCGGGTGACACCATACCAAGGTCAGGATTATCCCAACGCATCAAAGCTTCGACGCTGTCGACTTGTCCTGTCGAAAGCGTAACTTTGGGCTGGTAAAAAACCTTAAATTCGTCGCGTTCCAGGGCTTTGATCAACCCGTTCTTAATGGTCAGTCGCTCTGCGACCTCTTCGTTCAAATCAGACGTGAAGAACTGAAAATTTGCTTTCCCCAGATCTTTGGCCCGATACATCGCTGCATCGGCATTTTTCAACAGATTGTTGGCGTCAGATGCGTCACCGGGGAAAACCGTGATACCGATACTTCCAGAAATAAATGACTCCGTTCCGTCTAAGTCGAATGGTTTGGCCAATGCATCCAGGATGCGTTGTGCAACCAAAGGGGCATCTTTGGCATCGTGAAGGTTTGGCATGATGACCGTGAACTCGTCGCCACCCAGTCGTGCCACTGTGTCACCATTCCGCGTGCAAGACGATATGCGAACTGCAGCCTCGCGCAGAAGGTCATCCCCTTTGTCATGACCCAAGGTGTCGTTCACCAGCTTAAACCCATCCAGATCAATAAACATAAGGCCAAGTTTATGCCTCGCTCTGGACATTGTGAGCAGCGATTGTCCCAGTCGGTCGATAAATAAGGCGCGGTTTGGCAAGCCCGTCAGACTGTCAAAGTTGGCTTGGCGAAGAATGCGCTCTTCGTCTTGCTTTCGCTGCGTGATGTCACTAACGATGGCAGCGTACTGGCTCGGTTTTTCATTTGCATCGACGATTGCTGTAATCGCGATGTTAAACGCGATCTTTTCCTCACCACGCTGCCCCCATAGCTCGCCTTCCCATTTGTACTCTGAGAGCAATGCACTCCAGATTTTCTGATACATTTCAGGGTCGCTGCTCATCAGGGTTTCGAACGGCGGGCGCGTGCCGATGATCTGGGACTATGGCAGCCCAGAAATCTTACAATAGGCGTCATTGACAGAGGTAACGACAAAGTCTTCGTCCATGATCACGACACCCATGGACAAATTTCGCACGACCTCCAACAGCAGTCGCAAGCGCCATTCGGTGTCTTTTTGCAAGACAACCGCCTGACTCATATCGGCCAATGCGTCCGCCAGTTGATCCTCGAGGCTTTTTATTCTGTCCTCTGCGGATGTGTTTAGCGTTCCAGTATTTATATTCATGTCCGTCATCCGGTCATGGTAAAGCAATATTCAATTAACCCCGCAAGTTGTGGATAATTCGTAAACAAAGATCAGCTGGTATCATCAACAACTTTATTTTGGACCAATGCGGGCCGTTGACTTTCCAAATCACCTAACCTAAAAGGTTGATACTGTTAATTTTTTCGTGCTTCAGACGCGGTAAGCGCCTGTCCTCGGGCGGAGCCACCGGTACAATGCAAATCTATCTTCCCATCGCCGAAATGTCGGTGAACATATTCCTGATTCTAGGAATGGGCGGTGGTGTCGGATTTCTATCAGGTTTATTCGGCGTCGGTGGTGGTTTCCTTATGACACCATTGCTGATTTTTATTGGCATTCCGCCTGCAGTTGCCGTCGCGACTGAAGCCAATCAGATCGTCGCCAGTTCAGTGTCTGGCGTGCTCGCACACTGGCGGCGCGGCAACGTCGACATCAAAATGGGCATTCTGCTCCTTATCGGTGGTGTGATTGGCTCCACCTTTGGTGTGTGGCTATTCACGCTCTTAAAGGGTTTGGGCCAGATTGATCTGGTGATTAAGTTATCCTACGTGGTGTTCCTGGGGATCATCGGCGCATTAATGCTGGTCGAAAGCATCAACGCAATGCGCGCGAAGAAATCAAAAACAAGGAAACGGAGCCATACGCACAATTGGATGCACGGTCTGCCGTTCAAAATGCGCTTCCGCAAGTCGCGTTTGTACATCAGTGCCATTCTACCAATCGCCATTGGAATTTTCGTTGGTATTTTGTCCGCGATCATGGGTGTTGGCGGCGGCTTCGTTATGGTCCCAGCAATGATCTATCTGCTGGGCATGCCGACAGCCGTTGTTGTTGGCACATCCCTGTTCCAGATTATTTTTGTGACCGCCAACGTCACCATTCTGCAGTCCGTATCCAATCAGACCGTGGACTTCATTCTAGCCCTTCTTTTGCTGATTGGTGCTGTTATCGGTGCGCAATTCGGTGCTCGTTTCGGCGCAAAAATGCAAGGTGAACAACTTCGGGGTCTATTGGCGCTAATCGTTATTGCAGTATGCCTCAAGCTAACCTTTGATTTGGTCGTTACACCGGCCGATCCATTCTCGTTTGGAATTGGGGGGCATTGATGACAAAGCACCTCAAGATATTTAGCGCGATGGCGATCGTCCTGCTGATGACAGGCGCAGTACAAAGCCGCGACCTTGTCGTTGATCTGTCAGATTCAATTGTCAAAATCACAACACGATTTGCAGGGACGGAGCTCCTATTGTTCGGTGCCAAACAGGGTGAGGGCGATATCATCGTTGTCGTTCGGGGGCCTTGGGAAAATCCCGTCGTCAGGAAAAAAGAGCGCGTGTTAGGCGTTTGGGTCAATCGTGACGAAGTCCAGTTTCAGGATGTCCCCTCCTACTATTGGGTTGCCTCAAATAAACCCGTCGAAGAATTACTGCCACCTGAATTATTAGAAATCCATCAAATCGGTATTCCTGATTTGGACTTTGTTCCTGCATCCGAAAATGCTGATCCGACACGCGTGATCGCGTATTCCGAAGCACTGAAGCGAGAGAAAATTCGCAAAGACCTATATCACAATGCTTCGTCGTCGTTGTTGTTTGTTGACGATGTCTTGTTCAGAACCAATGTGAAGTTCCCAGCGAATGTCTCGGTTGGTGAATTCGGGATCCAGACTTATTTGGTGAAGGATCAAGAGATCGTCACCAGCAAGACAACCCTGTTAAATGTCCGCAAATTTGGCCTTGAAGCGAGCATCTATAATTTCGCACACCGCCATTCATTCCTATACGGTGTGTTCGCCGTCATCATCGCATGTGTCGCGGGATGGGCAGCGAACGCGGCGTTCAAAAGGAGATAAATGATGAGTGATCCAGAAAACACGCCCACGGAAGAAGGGACCGAAAAGCCCTTATCTCCAAGCAGCAGAACATTCTTGTGTGTTGTCGATGATACCGAGGAATTTGGTGCTGCACTCCAATTTGCGTGCCACAGGGCGAATAATGCAGATGGTCGTGTCGCGCTCATTTATGTAATGCAACCGGCAGAGTTCCAACACTGGATGGCCGTCGGTGAACGCATGCGCGAAGAAGCGCGTGAAGAAGCAGAAGAGATGCTCAACGTCGTCGCATCAGTTGTACAGAAACGAACCGGCCATATGCCTGCGCTGTATATTCGCGAAGGTAAATTGAGTGAGGAAGTGGTCAAGTTAATCAAAGAAGAAGACGACATTTCCCTGCTCGTTCTAGGCGCCGCGACAGGGACTGATGGCCCTGGCCCGCTGGTATCCTATTTAGTCGAGAAAATGACCGGGCAGCTTCGTATCCCCGTTACCGTCGTGCCGGGCAACTTGTCCGAAGACGAGATCGTCAACATCACTTGATGAGATAAGCTAAGAACTGAATTAAATTTAGATGGCGTCGCGCAAAGCCTGAATAGTGGCGACATAATCGTCACCTTTGAATACGGCACTACCCGCGACCAATACATCAGCGCCTGCCCCCACCACATCAGCAATGGTATCGACATTCACGCCACCGTCCACTTCGAGTTCAATCGGTCGATCACCAATCATGGCGCGAATGTTTTTGATTTTATCCAACTGAGACGTAAGGAAGCTTTGTCCACCAAAGCCCGGATTGACGCTCATCACCAGTATTAGATCAACCTTATCCATTACGTACTGAAGCACGCTTTCAGGCGTCGCGGGGTTCAATGACACGCCCGCTTTTTTACCGAATGACCGAATGACCTGCAGCGACCGGTCCAGATGCTTATCCGCTTCGGCATGCACCGTGATGATATCTGCGCCCGCGTTTGCGTACTCTTCTAGGTAAGGCTGAGCGGGGTCGATCATCAGGTGCACGTCAAACGGTTTTTCAGTGTGCGGTCTAAGCTTTGAAATGATTGGCGGCCCCATCGTTAGGTTGGGAACGAAATGACCATCCATCACATCGACATGGATATAGTCGCACCCTGCTTCATCAATCGCGCGAATTTCTTCACCCAAGCGGGCAAAGTCGGCAGACAGAATAGACGGGGCAATTTTCACCATATCGACCTCTGGGTCAGAAAGCAGCGATCAAGCAGCCTTTGAGTAAGTCCCGGCACAAGCTTGGCTGTTCGCCTTTGCACGTTCAAGGAATGCGGCTTGTGCGGCAGCGGTGTTGGCGTTATCGCCTTTCCAAGCTTGCAGTGCACTTTGCTGAAGGGCACGCCCATAAGAGAAGCTCAATCCCCAAGGCAGGTCACCCATGGCATTCATCAAGTCAAGATGCACGGTTGCTTCTTCTTCGGACTGGCCACCTGATAGGAACATGATGCCAGGCACTGCAGAAGGAACACAACGCTTCAACGTTTCAACCGTTTTCGCCGCGATCTCTTCACCGGATGCTTGGGTCGCGCACTTTTTACCTGCAATAACCATATTTGGCTTCAGGATCGATCCCTCAAGATATACTTCTTGCAGATAAAGTTCATTATAAACCACATCCAAGACTTCTTCGGTGACTTCTTGGCAACGATTGATGTCGTGATCACCGTCCATCAACACTTCGGGTTCGACGATGGGGCACAAACCGCCCTCTTGACAGATTTTCGCGTACCGAGCCAACGCGTGGGCGTTGGTGTGAATGGCATAACGACTTGGGATGCCATCAGCGATATCGATAACCGCGCGCCATTTCGCAAAGCGTGCGCCCAGATTGTAATACTCTTCAACTCGGCCCGGCAGCCCGTCGAGGCCTTCGGTAATTTTTTCGGCCGGACGACCCGGTAATTCTTTGGCGCCCATGTCGACTTTGATACCTGGGATTACGCCCGCGTCTTGCAAGATTTTGGAGAGCGGTGTGCCGTCAGCAGCATTTTGGCGAAGGGTCTCATCATACAAAATGACACCAGAGATGTAGTCCCCAATGCCAGCACTGCGGAACATCATTTCGCGGAAGTCGCGACGCTTTTCCTCGACATTTTCTACACCAATCGAATCCAGGCGTTTGCCCATGGTTCCGGTGCTTTCATCAGCTGCAAGCAAGCCCTTGTTGTCTGCAACCATCGCATTTGCTGTTGCTGAAAGTTCCTGTTTATTCATCGCTTCGATCTCCAAATTTAACGGCACGCCATTGATCACTCTAACGGCGTTTTCTGAGGTCAACCCAATCGTGATTTTGCTTCTGAAACCACAGCGTCTGCTGTGATCCCGAATTTTTCGTACAACTGCCCAGCTGGTGCAGATGCACCAAAACTATCCATGCCGACAAAACCGCCACCGATACCGATGTACTTATCCCAGCCGAAGCGAACAGCGGCCTCAACGGCGACTCGTACAGTGCCCGCACCCAACGTGGCGACACGGTATTCTTCGGACTGCTGATCGAACAACTCGCAACACGGCATGGATACAACCGCTGTGCCGATCCCTTGAGATTCGAGCACTTCTCGCGCGGCAACGGCGATTTGCAATTCCGATCCCGTGCCGATCAACGTCACCTGACGCGCACTTACCTCGGCCTCGGCATAGACATAGCCACCTTTGGCCGAGAGGTTTTCTTCAATATGCAACGTGCGAAGCGTAGGAACTCCTTGGCGGCTGCAAACCATGCCGGATGGGCCGGTGTTGTTTTCTAACACCAATTGCCAACATTCAGCGGCCTCGACACCATCACACGGGCGGAACACCATGAAATTCGGCATTGCCCGCAGAGACGCCAGCGTTTCGACAGGCTGATGTGTCGGACCATCTTCGCCCAATCCAATACTGTCGTGCGTCAGGACATAGGCAACCTGCTGACCCATCAACGCCGATAACCGCATCGCACCACGCATGTAATCGGCAAAGACTAGAAACGTGCCGCTGGCCGGAATTAAACCACCATGCAGCGCAATCCCATTCATCGCTGCGGCCATGCCATGCTCGCGTACGCCATAGTGGATGTAACGGCCGGAAAAATCACTCGGCGTGACCGAAGCTGTATCCGGTGTTTTTGTATTGTTCGAGCCGGTCAAATCGGCAGAGCCCGACACCAATTGTTCGACGACGGGCACAATAACCTTGAGCGCTTCACCAGATGCCGCACGTGTCGCCCATTTCGGCTGATCTTCGGAGACTTGCTTTTTGTGGGCGTTGATCGCATCACCGAGGTTGCTTGGCATCTCGCCAGACATCGCGCTTTGGAACGCAGCACCTTTGTCCGAGGCGGCCAGACGTTTTTTCCATGCAGCATGGTCATCCTGGCTTCGTGTCGCCGCAGTACGCCATCCGTCCATGACATCGCTTGGCACTTCAAACTGTGCAGATGTCCACCCCAGCACAACGCGCGCGGCAGCGATTTCATCGTCACCCAATGGGGCGCCATGTGTGGATGCTGTCCCTTGTTTGTTCGGCGCGCCAAACCCAATGGTGGTTTTACACGCGATCATCGATGGTTTGTCACTGGCCTGGGCTGCTTCGATGGCAGCTGCGATGGCCGCATGATCGTGACCGTCGATGGACTGCGTGTGCCAGCCGGATGCTTCGAACCGGGCGACTTGATCATCGGACACTGCCATATCGGTGCTGCCATCAATGGAAATGCAATTGTCATCAAAGAACACAATTAGCTTCGACAGACCCAGATGCCCTGCCATAGATATTGCCTCGTGGCTGATGCCCTCCATCAGGCAGCCATCGCCCGCAATCACGTATGTATGATGATCAACCAAGTCGTCGCCATAACGTGCATTCATTAAACGCTCGGCAAATGCCATCCCGACACCGTTGGCCAAACCTTGCCCCAGGGGCCCAGTCGTGGTTTCGATTCCGCTGGCATGACCGTATTCTGGATGGCCTGCCGTAATGGAGTCCAATTGACGGAAATTCCGCAGTTGATCCATCGTCATATCGGCATAACCCGACAGATGAAGGACCGAATACAACAGCATGGAGCCGTGACCAGCAGAAAGAATAAAGCGATCTCGATCAGGCCATTTCGGGTCGCTCGGATCGAATTTTAGGTACTTGGAGAAAAGGACAGTTGCGACATCGGCCATGCCCATAGGCATTCCCGGGTGGCCAGAATTTGCGGCCTGAACCGCGTCGGCGGATAAAAACCGGATGGCATTGGCCATCTTGAATTCCAAAGATTGATCCGCGCCACCGACGGCACTAGCTGACGTCATTCAATTTCTCCTTGCCGATACCGGCGTCTGCCGACATCGCTCCCCAAATATTCAGGCGACGGTCTAACGCGCCGCGGTTTCCCAGGAAAATGAGTGCCATCGGTGCCCTCGCCGACATAAACACGTCCGCAATCCGTAACCCTCAAACTCGGGGAGATGAATAGCGGTTCGCGGTCGTCTCGACAAGGCGAACGGGCGGTTTGAAGCGGTTTTTTTGAGCGATATCCCAGAATCTGACTTGAACGATGCATATCCGGCAAATCCGCACCATCCAACGCTGCAATTTGATTGCCCGGTGGTAAAAAATTCGGACGTGCGAATCACGCTTATCCTTGCGATTCTCTGCCCGTTGCCCCACATGATTTTAATAAGCGTGCATCAAGGAGATTTGCATCATGACCGTCGCGGAAACCATCAGAACCAAGGTCACAGAGGCCGTCAGCCCCGTTCATCTGGATGTGATGAACGAGAGCCATATGCACAATGTGCCACCGGGATCAGAATCTCATTTCAAACTGGTGATCGTATCAACAGAGTTTGATGGCAAACGTCTGGTCGGTCGTCATCAGATGATCAATGCAGCCCTGCGTGACGAATTGCAGGGCCCTGTGCATGCACTATCCATGGAAACGCTGACCCCTGCTGAATGGGAAGAACGCGGTGGTGCAACCCTGTCGTCCCCCGATTGTCGGGGCGGCGCCAAAAACGACCCGAACGTGAATATTTAGCCAGTTAAACTAGACATATCACGACCACACGCACCCTCTTAAAGCCAATCAATTTTCAAAGAATACAGTCTTAGCGTTGTACCCCAGTAAATCGGGCTATAGGATTTTCCCATAAGGGGGATCGATTGATGCTCAATTGGGTTCTGGGCAACCGCAAATCCAAAAAGAAACGTAAGAAAGGTAAAAAGAAACCTTCTTACGAGGAAGCCAAGGATATTGCCGCCAAGGGCAACGTCAAAGCACGCGCAGAGTTTAGCCGCACACGAGGACCTTGAGCCCGAGTTTCTGTACTTCTTTGCCACCGACAAAGATCCCAAGGTGCGGCGAGCTGTTGCCGAAAACGACGGGGCCCCTCTGCAAGCTGATTTGATCCTCGCCAAGGACGTCGACCCAAAAGTGCGCGAAGAGCTGGCCTACAAAATCGGTCTATTGATCCCACGCCTGACCGAAGAAGAATCAGAGCGTTTAGCCGAGATGACATTCGACGTTTTGGAAATCCTCGCCAAAGATCAGTTACCCAACATCCGCACCATCATCGCCGATGAAATCAAACATTTGGACAATATTCCGAAGCGGATCATCAAACGATTGGCCAAGGATGCCGAAGTGGCCGTCGCGGGACCGATCCTGGAATACTCGCCGATGCTAAATGACGAACAGTTGCTTCAGATCGTGACCAGCGGACTTCGGGGCGGTGCGCTTGAGGCCGTGGCAAAGCGCCACAAGTTGGCGGCCCAGATCGCCGAAGCCGTGGTCGCACAAGATGAAGACGGCTCCATCGCCGCGCTATTGAACAACAAAACCGCGAATATCACAGAAAAATTGATGGAAGAAATCGCCATCAAAGCCGAGGATCGGCCAAGTTTGCACCTCCCACTTGTGGATCGCGGCAGTCTGTCACAAATGACGCTGCGCAGGGTCGCAACCTTCGTCAGCAATGCGTTGGTAGAGCGCCTCATTTCGATCAACGCGCTCGACCGAAAACTAGCCAAAGAAATTCGCTTGAATGTTCGCGAACGCATCGAAGCAGGCGAGGCCACACCTGCCCCCGAGCCCGATGGCGCGGACCATGCCGAAGCGCTTCATAAAAATGGATCTTTGGACGGGTTTGCCATCCTTGATGCTATTGATGATGACGACGTCGTGTTTCTGCAGCGTGCGTTTACAATCTTGTCTGAACTGCCGGAGAAACAGGTTAAAAAGATGCTTCGGCTTTGGTGCGCCAAGGGCATCTGTGCGCTGGTATGGAAATCTGGCTTGGATGCGGATATCGCCGTTTCCGTGCAGCGCCGAATTGGCAAAATTCCCCCCAAGTCGATGATCCAAGAAGCGCCCGGCGGCAAATTCAAAATGACGGAAGAGGAACTCGAATGGTACGTCGATTACTTTGCATAGCGGGTTAATAGCGGACATAATCATGGCGGTGTCGAACCCACGCGACGAACGGATGTGCGGGGGCAAAGGACGGGGAGCCTATGGACCTCAAAAGTGGCGACTTCACAGTACTGGAAGTCACAGAAATATCCTGCAACGCGTTAAAGGGTGATCCACTCTGGGACGTCTTTGAGCTTTGGAAAAAGTGGGCAGGCGAACGCGATGCACCGACATGGCCAGAAGTCGATATGTTGGCCTTACCGCCCCAGATTATTCCTCAATCCGTCGTGGTCGATGTTGTCGACGGTGGCGAAGATTTCAGATATCGATTTTGGGGTACGGGATATTCCGATCACTACGGGATCGATGAAACCGGCAACCTGTTGTCACATAGTATCGGCCCCAGCTTTATCAAAGCCACGTTCAAGCAACTGCAAGATGTCATCGCGCAACAACGCCCAATGGCGTTTGAGGTTTCAATCAGCACAACCCTAACCCACTTGACGCAGCAGAAAATTAATCTGCGACTGCCGATCGAAGACACACCGGGCCGGGTAACTAAAATCTTGACCGCGTCGCAGTTCGCTGCGATCCCCATCAGCGACGCGGACCGCATTCGCCAAGCCGTATTTAACGAGCGGCAAAAGCTCGGCCCCGAAGAACCAGATTAATTCGTGGGCGCAAAGATCAATCCTTTAAGCCGCGCGGTCGCGGGCTTCACATCACCCCGGTGCGTTGAGAAATCGACATGTTTGTCGGCAGGCGCTGCGGGGTCCAATCCGATGGACCAGAGTGCCGCGATCTCGTTCGGGACCATCGAATAACGCACGTCGATAATGCGGTCAGGATTGATCGGATCGCGGGCGACATAGTTGTCACTGAACCAACGGAACCGCTCGATGTCGTCGGCCTGTTGTGTGCCGACTTGCAGCCACGGGAAATCGCGCGCGACATCCAGCTTAGGGATCGATGCCCCCTCAAACACTTGCGGACCGATGCGCACCCGCACGGCATCGATATAGAATTTATCATCGGTCTCATAGACCGTTTTCCAAACCAATAGATTGGCAAAGCTCGGCTTGGCCTCGATCCGGATCGGCGTGTGCCCCCGCTCTGCGGCCAGCGCATTCCCCATCGCAATCGCGGATTGCTGCTGCATGAACCCGAGACCGAGATAAAGCCCCGCCCATAACAACCCCAGTTGCGCGAAACCGGGTCTCCGCTTCCAAAGCGACAACACCAACAACAAAACTATGGGCACGGTGAACAGCGGATCGACGACGGAGACGATCTTCCAAGAAAAGCGCGCATCACTAAATGGCCAAAACAGCATCGTGCCATACGATGTGAAGGCATCCAGCAGCCCGTGGGTCCCGACCCCCAGCGCACAGAAAAACCATGTCTGTTTGAAGCTCAGATCAAAAAAACGACCCAACAAAAGCTGAAAGACGGCGGCGCACATCAGTCCACCGATGGGGATAAAGATGAACGAATGGGTGAATTGCCGGTGATATTCCAGATACAACAGCGGATCGACTTCGGACTGGATCAACACATCCAAATCCGGGACCATGCCCGCGACAAAGCCGAACAATCCAGCGGCAATGATCTTGGGCTTTCGCGCCACAGCCTGCGGCAACGCCGCCCCTATCACGCCCTGTGTTAGTGGGTCCATGTCTTTGCCCCTCCAACACTCATCACTTCATCATTCAAAAGAAAATGGGGTGGCTGATGGGATTTGAACCCACGACCCTCGGCACCACAAGCCGATGCTCTAACCAACTGAGCTACAGCCACCACACACGTCCGGGACGGCGCAAGTTCGCCGTGCGGACGCGAACGTTTAGCCCCTCGCCTAGTCTCCGTCAAGCGCTGCTAAAACTCGATTTCCACAAGGAACGGGCCTTCGTATTCCAAAGCCGTCTCCATCGCGGGAACCAACCCCTCGGCTGTCGTCACCTTGGCCGCGTTGACGCCCATGCTGTTGGCCATTTGGCACCAGTCGATATCGGGGTCGGACAGGCTGAACAGATCCTTGGCGACGTGGCCGGGTTCTTCGACACCGACGCCCTTCATCTCGCCCTCTAAAATCCGATAGCAGCGATTGGAAAACAGCAAGATCATGATGTCGAGCTCTTCACGCGCCATGGTCCACAGCGCCTGGTTGGTATACATCGCGGAGCCATCGGATTGCAGGACAATGACCTTGCGATCAATACACGCGATCCCGGCGCCCACTGCCAGCGGCAGACCATCGCCTATCGCGCCGCCAGTAATCTGCAACCATGAATGCGGTGGCGCGCCGACGGTTTGCGGAAAGAACGAACGGCCCGTGGTGATGCTTTCGTCCACAATAATGGCGTCTTCGGGCATCACCACAGCCAACGCGGCAGCAATGCTGTCAGGCGTTATTTCGCCAATAATGGTATCCACATCGATGGGGTCTGAGGGGGTGGCAACCTCTGGCGTTAATTCAGTGGCTTCCAATGCATCGACCAGCAATTCCAGCGCGACGACAGTGTTCTGCTCAGGACTCGCCAGTTTGATGATATCGCATCCTTCTGGGGCCATTTTGCTCGGCTTATTCGGATACGCGAAAAAGCTGACCGGCTCGGTCGTGCCCAGCAGAATGATTTGTTCGTAATCCTTCAGTGTCTCTAGCGCCAGATCGACCACGTATGGCAAGCGAGAGACGAGCACACGCCCTGCCCCACGATCCACACGACGGTTCGATGTCGGGGTCATCAGATCAACGCCGGTGGCGGCGCGGACTTTACCGGCCAACGTCAGCCCCGGTTCAGTCAACACCTCGCCGGTCATAAAGATCACAGATTTTTTGCCGGATTTGAGCGCCTTGGCGACGGTTTCAACATCCTCAGCATCTACCTTTTCAGGGGCATCGGGCAAAATCGGCACGCCAACATAAATCGTATCATTCCAGGCTGCATCGGCGGGCAAGATCATGGTCGCGATCTGGCCCGGCCAGCGCCCAGCAGCAGCCACAGCCTTGGCAGCATCGGTCGGTACTTCATCCGCCGTCTGGCTAGTTTTCACCCAGTGAGAGACGGGACTGACGATGGCTTCAATATCCGATGTCAACGGCGCGTCGTATTTGATGTGATAGGTCGCGTGTTCGCCGACGATGTTGACCATCGGTACGCGAGCCTTTTTCGCGTTATGCACATTGGCGAGACCATTTCCAAATCCGGGCCCCGTATGCAGTAACGTGGCGGCGGGCCGTCCCATCATCCGGGCATATCCATCAGCTGCCCCGGTGGCGACGTTTTCTTGCAACGCCAGTACGCAATAGATTTTGTCCAAGCGGTCCAGCGCCGCGACAAAGTGCATTTCAGATGTTCCAGGGTTGGTGAAACATACATCGACGCCGCACTCGGCTAAGGTGCGGACAAGGGCTTCGGCTCCGTTCATACGTGACATCCTCTCGTTGGCGTCGCAGCATAGCGAGGGTGCGCCCGCACCGAAAGACAAACCAAAACCGATGAGGAAAGATATGCCGCAACTGGTCGAAGCCATGGACAGACTGGGAACTGAATCCGCCTTTGAGGTGTTGGCCCGCGCCAACAAATTGGCCCAGGGTGGTATGGATGTGATTAATCTAGGAATCGGCCAGCCCGACTTCAAAACACCCGAACACATCGTCGAAGCCGCCATCAAAGCCATGCGCGACGGGCATCACGGCTATACGCCTGCGAATGGCATCCCCGAAGTGCGCGAAGCAGTATCCGCTGATATCTTGAAGTATAGGAACTGCACCGTACATCCCGATAACGTGGTGCTGATGCCCGGCGGCAAGCCGACCATGTTTTTCGCTGTGCTGATGTTTGGCGCACCGGGCAAAGAAATCATTTATCCCAATCCGGGGTTCCCGATATACGAATCGGTGATCAATTTTACGGGCGCCAAGGCGGTGCCGATGCCGCTGTATGAAGACAACGGATTTTCATTCTCGGCCGATGAAGTGCTATCGCTGATCACACCCGCAACCAGCCTGATTATCATCAATTCTCCGGCCAACCCGACGGGTGGGTTTGTGCCACGCGAAGAAATGGACAAGCTGGCGGCGGGCCTGGAAGATCATCCGCACGTCACCATCATGTCGGACGAGATCTACAGCCGGATGCTCTATGACGGGCGCGAACACGTCAGTATGCTCGAATATGAAAACCTGCGGGACCGAGTCATCATGTTGGACGGCTGGTCAAAAACCTATGCCATGACGGGCTGGCGGCTGGGCTATGCGGTGTGGCCGGATGGCTTGGTCGATCATGCGACCCGCTTGGCGATCAACTGTCATTCGTGCGTGAACGCACCAACGCAATGGGCGGGCAAAGCAGCCCTAGAGGGGCCGCAAGACGATGTGGACATGATGATGGCCGCGTTTGCCGAGCGTCGACAGGTGATTGTGTCCGAGCTTAATCAGGTGCCCGGCTTCAGATGCACCGAACCCGGCGGGGCGTTCTATGCGTTCCCGAACATCGAAGGCACGGGGATGTCGGCGCGTGATCTACAGGATAACTTGTTGAACGAAACGGGCGTCGCGATCATCGCCGGCACCAGTTTCGGTGCGATGGGCGAAGGGTACGTACGTTTTTCTTATGCCAATTCGACGGAGAATATTCGCGAAGCCATTCGCCGAGTGCGGGCGTATTTGGGGAATAAGTGAATGATAGACGAGTCCCTGAATCTCTCGTTGTCATCCTGGCGCAAGCCAGGAACCAGAATTTCAGAAATCTAAATGGGTCCCGGATCAAGCCCGAGATGAAAAAGAAGAAAATTGCCTTCCCAGTGCCCCCCTCACCTAACCTCTCCCCCCAAAGGTGGGAGAGGGACAAGGTCGAGTCACCCACGTACAGAGTGCCTCTCCCTCATGACATGGGGGAGAGGACAGGTGCGGGCGAACTATTTAAACTTTGATCCTCAGAGATAAACCAGATCGTTGAGGCCCGCTTCTTCAGGTGCACCGATCATTAAATTCAGGCATTGCACGGCTTGGCCAGATGCGCCTTTCCCCAAGTTATCGAGCAATCCCATTACCACCGCTTGCGATCCATCTTCGTTCGCAAAAACATGCAGACGAAGATCATTGGTGCCATTGACCCCTTCGGGGCTGATCCGTGGACTGCTATCACCCTGCACCAGATCAGCCACGGTGACGAAACGCCGTCCCTCGTAATGGGATGCCAAGATATCGTGCACGTCGGCGGGGCTAGGTGCGCCTGGTAAAGCAGACAAGTGTAATGGAATCTGAACTAGCATACCCTGGCGATACTTGGCAACGCTCGGCACGAACAATGGGTTTGTTTTCAGTCCAGACCATTTGACTATTTCTGGAATGTGCTTGTGTGCGAGGCCCAGGCCATAAGCAAAAAACGTATCTGAGATTGGGTCTGGTGCATTTGCGTCTTCGAAACCCGCAATCATTTTCTTGCCGCCGCCAGAATACCCAGATACCGCATTGATCGAAATCGGCCAATCCGCAGGTACAACGCCATCTGAAACCAACGGGTGCAGCATGGCGACCGACGCCACTGCATAACACCCGGTGTTCGCCACGCGCTTGGACGATGCCACGATGGCTGCATGACCCGGGTCCATTTCTGGGAAACCGTAATCCCAACCATCCGCTGTCCGGTGAGCGGTCGACGCATCGATCACCCGCACATCGGGGTTATCAATCATCGTCACGGCTTCGATTGCTGCCGCATCAGGCAGGCACAGGATGGCGATATCACAGGCGTTCAGCATCGCGCGTCGTTTCTCTGAGTCTTTCCGATCAGCCTCAGATAACGTCAACAACGAGATCCCGTCCCTGCCCTCAAGCCGGATACGGATCTGCAACCCTGTGGTGCCCTCGGCACCGTCGATGAAGATACTTGTGCTCATAATACGGTTCTATTAACGGGATGGCGCGCCGCTGTCACCGAAAACTTGATCCTGAATGAATGTTCGGATCGCGTTCATGGTCATATCGGACTGATCAAAATGCGGGTTATGTCCGCAATCCGGTATCATCAGTTTTTGTGCCGAACCGCCCGTCCCCGCGATGATGGCATCAACTTGTTTCATTGATCCATAGTGGTCATCAATCCCCTGCATCACCAAAAGCGGACAGGTTATAATGGGCAAGTACTTCTCGACATTCCAATGCCAGTAATCATCGCGCTGCCACGTATCGTTCCATCCGTGAAAGGCGATATCGACATTATCGCCGTGATAACGCTTTAGTTTTTCGCGTAGGTCGGTTGTGTCCCAGACCTGTTGTGCTTCTTTGATACCATCAATGCAGATTTGTTCGTTGAACACGTGGGCTGCCATGGTCACCCCGCCAAGAACACGTCCATCCGTGTCACAGCCGGCATGGATAAGTGCAATGGTTCCGCCATCCGAATGCCCGATCAGGATCACATGACGGATGCCCAGCGTATCCAATACCTCGTTTAATGCGCCCTTGGCTTCGTCCTCTTGATAGGTGATCGGGCGCGGCAGTGTGATCGGGTCAGACCCGCCATATCCGGCGCGGCTATAGACCAAACCCGGCATGTCGAGCATCGCAGATATCTGGGTCGGAAAGTCGCGCCACATAGCGATACAGCCCAAGCCTTCGTGCAGGAACACCAAAACAGGTTCGTCGCTCAAAGGAGGCCGATGCACCCATGTGTATTCGAGTTGCTTGCCCGACGCGGTCAGATATTCAATCATTCACTAGGTTTACTCGCGCGCGAACATCTTTGAAATTCAATTTTCATATCCAGGCAGGGCCATTCAACATGCTTTTACCTACATCGCAAACATACACATTCGATATTTTTGAGCTGACCAATGGAACGGTGCTGCCCAAATTGGACGTCGCCTATGAGACTTGGGGCACACTCAACGACACGGGCGACAATGCGATTTTGCTCTGTCATGGATACACAAATCACCCGCACGCTGGCGGTGACGAGAATGGATGGGGCTATAACTTGCTCGGGCCCGGCAAAGCGGTCGATACGGATAAATACTTTGTCGTCTGTTCAAATATGCTGGGGTCGTCATATGGCACGACGGGACCGGGATCCATAAATCCTGAAACGGGCAAGCCTTACGGGCCTGATTTTCCGGCTTATTCCACCCGCGACATGGTGGAAGTCCAGAAAATGCTGATCGATGCGCTGGGCATCAATCAGTTAAAGGCCGTCATGGGATATTCATATGGCGGCCATCTGACTTTCCTTTGGGGTAGTTTATATCCGGATCGCATGCGCTGCCTCGTACCCATCGCGGGTGTCACGGAACGCCTGCAAACTGCTGCCGATATTGCGCGCATTCGTGCGAGGTTTGAAAAATGCAATGGGTGGAATGATGGGCACTATTACGATAACGAACCCGGTGGCGGCGTGTTCGAAGAACTCATCGACGCCCGCATGGAAACTTTGGGTAAATATGGCCTAGGCACGTATCTGGCGTCACAAGGCCACGACCTGGAAGCCACTGCTACAATCATTCGCGAACGTGCGACGGTATGGGCGGGTCAGTTCGATGCCAATTCACTTTGGATTTTGTATCAGGCCGGGATTGGTTCCAAAGCCAACGTCCCTGCGATCAAGGCCCCACTGTTGAATGTGTTGGCACGAACCGACAGCGTTGTCGATGTCGCGCTGGGACAGCCTACAGTCGATGAACTGGTTGCAAACGGATGTGACGCCACGTTCCTAGAGATCGATACAGAATACGGTCACGCCGGTCCGATGTTGGATGCGCATCTTTGGGCCGATGACTTAAAGGCCTTTTTGGATGGGGCGCCCTAACTCTAGCTAATATCGCTGGACGCAGTTGAGCGCTTCAGCACCAAGCCGCTTCTTCGCCATCTTAAGCTGGCTGGACAGCACCCATCGTTCTCGTTTTAAGTTTATGACTTAACACTGGCACTCGCTCCCACAAGCGTTCGTGGATTGTGTAAGCAAATGTCTGGACCGATGGCTCTATCAGTCCGATGCCAAGTGCAATCTGCCAGTTTTGTGTCAGCGCATAGGCCACACCCACGGCCACAACAAAATGCATCATAGCGTAGGTCGATGTTTTTAGTATCTGCCTCATTTATTCAACCTCCTCACAATGAGAATGATTATCATTTGTATTTAATATAGAGGTATCCATGACTCTGCGCAAGCTTGCTAGACCAGCAAATATTCACACTTTAGTGAGGGGATTTACTCTGCAGCGGACTTCCCTAAGTCATCAGCATCCGCCATTTCTTGCTTGAGTTTCTCCGTTTCAGATTTTCGCGGTTTCGATAACGGCGCGATCAGCGAGTACAGCACGGGTGTCACAAATAAGGTGATAACCGCGGCCAATCCCAAGCCGCCGAAAACCACCCAGCCAATGGCGCTTCGTGATTCGGCGCCCGGGCCAGAGCCCAAGATCAAGGGCAGCCCCGCCAACACTGTCGATATCATCGTCATCATGATTGGACGGAACCTGACCATCGACGCTTCGCGCGCCGCATCCTTTGCCGTGGCACCGCCATCACGAAGCTGATCCGCAAATTCGACCATTAAAATGGCGTTCTTGGCCATGATCCCAATCAGCATCAAGACTCCGATCTGCGAGTAGATATTGAGTGTCGTCCCCGTCAGCGCTAATGCGAAAATCGCCGCGCATATCCCCAAGGGCACGGTGATCATTACAACGGTTGCGCTGGTCAACCCTTCGAACTGCGCGATCAAGACCAGAAAGACCACGAGGAATGCGAACAGAAATGTAATGGTCAGATCGGTGGATGTTTCATTGAGGGCCTTGGCCTCGCCCAAGAAAATGAGATTTACATCTTGGCCCAAATGATCGGCGGCGACGGCGCGAACCGCGTCAATGGCCTCGCGAAGGGTATATCCATCATCGACATCGGCATCGATCTCAATCGCGCGACGCTGGGCATGACGATCCAGCTCCGCCGCGACGGAACTCTCTGTAAATGTCACCAATTGCGTGAGTGGAACCAAGCGCCCGCCGGAAGCACTGACATACAAGTTTTGAATATCGTCAGGCTGACGAACGGCTCCTTCACTCGCCTGCAGCATGATCGGAACGGCTTCGTCATCAATCGTTAATTCGGCGACTTCAAATTCATCAACAAGAACTTGGATCGTTGTCGCCAAATCCTCAATAGCGACACCCAGGTCTGCTGCGCGACGCCGATCGATTTCAATGGAGAGTTCTGGCTGCGTGGCACGGAATTCCACTCGCATACTGGTCAGCCACGGCACTGCGGTTTCTAGCTCGCGCACGAACGAATTGCTCGCCGCGAATATGCGGTCGTAATTGGCCCCAATTAACGCGAATTCGAGACTACCATCCGCGCTTCTGAGATTAAGACTATTGCCTCGACTAACACGCGCCCGCGCCCCTGGAAGCGAATTGAGCTCGCCGTTTATCTCACGCGCGATATCACCCTCGGTGATGTCACGCTCTGCCCAATCAATCAGTGGCGCATCGACGCTGCCCCGGTTCAAATCCCAGCGACCGGTGATGGAATACATCCGCTCCACCACGCCGCTATTGGCATAGGGTCGAAGCATATTTTCAACTTTTTCGACCTGACGGTCCGTATAATCTAGTCCTACGCCGTCCGGCCCGGTTACCCGAATTGTGATATTGCCCCGATCTTCCTCGGGGATGAGTTCTTCGCCCAACGACTGATATGTAAAATAAGCGCCGACAATGATGGCACATGATGCAAATAAAACTAAGATTGGGGCTCTTAACGCGGCACCCAAGGGCAAAGCGTAGGCGCGCGTGATCGAAGCACCTAAGCGACTCAGCGTGCCTGGGGCTTTAGATGATTTGGCTGTATCCGGTAGTTTCGAAGCCAACATCGGAACCAGTGTCAGCGCCACGAAGGATGAAATCGCCACGGTGATTGACAGCACGAAACCGAATTCCTGGAACAGCTTTCCCGCCTGACTTGGCAGAAAAGAAATCGGTACGAACACCGACACCAACGTCGCCGTGGTGGCAATGACGGCAAAGAAAACCTGACGCGTACCGATGACGGCAGCAGCCCTCGCTTTGACACCCTTGGCACGCTGCCGCTGAATGTTTTCCAAAACCACAATGGCATCATCGACCACAACTCCGGTCGCCAAAACCATCGCCATCAAAGTGATCAGGTTGAGTGAAAAATCAAGCATCCAGATCGCTGCAACAGACCCAATCAGCGCCACAGGGATGGCCAGGATCGGAATCGCCGAGGCCCTGAGTTGGCCTGTAAACAAAGCAATCACCGCGACCACAATCAGAATTGTTAAGCCCAGTGTTGTTAGCAATTCTCGGACGGCACCCTTAATGAAGCGCGACTCGTCCTTTATGGTTTCTATCCGTAGATGCGGAATTTGTTGCTTTAGCGATTCTGAAGCACGGCTGACCGCGTCTGCTATTTGAATGGTATTGGACCCCGCTTGTCGTAACAATCCCAGACTGATGACTTGCCGACCATCCATCCGCGCCAGAGTTTCCGCTTCTGCAGGTGCAAAGAACACACTGGCGACGTCCCCGATCCGAACAGGGTCTCGGATAATCAGGTCTTCGATTTTATCAGGAGAGGTCACCGACGCGTTTGCACGGACCAAGACCTCTTGTTCACGAGAACTAAAACTTCCTGCTGGCACGTCGTAGCGCGCGTTGCGCATGACATGCGCCACATCTGCAACGGACAAGCCATGTGTGGCCAGCCTGAGCGGGTCAAGCTTGACCCGCAACACGCGCTCTTGTGCGCCGTAGATGGTGACTTCTGCGACACCTTCGACCGAGGTCAATTCAGGAATGACTTGGTCTTCGACCACGCGTGTCAGCCCGTCGATCATCAGCGACTCGCTCCAGACCGCAAGACGGACGACTGGCAAAGCATCGCTATCCGCTTTGATGACCGTTAAATTTTCAACAGCGCTCGGCAATTGACGTTCGACGCGACTGACGGCCTCCCGGACGTCATTCGCAGCATCGATTAAATCCACATCGGGCGCGAACACAGCACGAAGTCGAAAGTTATTTTCTTCGCTTGAGGTGCGCACCTCTTTGACGCCATTCACTCTGGCGATGGCAGCTTCAACCACGCTTGCCACCTCGGCATCCATGGTTTCAGGGGATGCCCCCTGATATTCTCCTCGTACCGTTACGATGGGTCGGTCGACATCGGGAAGTTCACGTACTTCGATACCGCTAATCGCGCCAAATCCAGCAACGACAATCAGCAAATTCATGACGACGGCCAACCAAGGGCGGCGCACGCTGACGCAGGCGAGATCATTTGCGTTGGCGTCTTGAACCTGCGAGGGGGTCATTGCCCGGCGTCCCCAATGGCGGAGATTTCAACTTGCCGACCATCTCGTAATCGTTGCACACCCTCAACAACGATGACATCACCCGGGGACAACTCACCCTGCACCAGGACAATATCATTCAGGCGACGTTTTAATGCGACGGGGACACGTTCAGATTTACCATCCACAATACGCCACACGTAACTTTGGCCACTGTTCCACTGCAGCGATAGCTCTGGCACGCTGGTAAAAAGCTCTCCCTTGAGTGGAAGATTCACAAAAATGGACATACCGGGGCGCAAGCTATCATCAAGATTATCGAATGCAGCACGCACCAAAACTGTGCGTGATACCGGATCGACACGGCTGTCGATCTTCACAATGCGGCCGTCGATATCGCGATCTTGCAGGGATGGCGTCTTTCCAGACAATGGCATCCCCAATGATATTCGAGACAAAAAGCGTTCGGCCACTTCAACTTCAACCAAAAGGGTTGATCGATCATCAATCGTAATGATCTCTGACGAGCGCGTGACACGATCCCCCACTTCAACCTTTGGGATACCAACGATGCCATCAAATGGCGCGCGCAAAGATCGATCCGCCAACGCCTCTCGCGCCTGCTCCAATTCCAATTTAGCGCGTTCTAATATAAACTCAGCATCTTCTACATTAGCTTTTGAACGAACATTTTTGTCTCGCAAATTGGTCGCCCGATCCAATGCGCTCTCCGCCTCTTTCACCCGAATTTGCGCAACACGGACGTTCAACTGTGCATCACGACTATCCAGTCGCATGACGACATCATTTCTCGAAAGTCTCGCCCCGCTTTCAATGGGAAACGCGACAACTTCGCCCTCTGTCTCAGAAAACAATGTCACGGAGCGGATCGCGCGGGCCGTTCCAATGGCCTCGATAACGGTTTCGTCCCGCTGCTCTCCCACAGCATCAACCAAGACAGGAACACCCCGTTTCGGCTTTGCTTTGGTTTCAATCGTTGATTGCTGGTTGCCGGGAGCACTCGCATTCGCAAATAACCCGCCCCAGTAATCATAAGTAGCCCATAGGCCAAGTCCGACCAATCCGACAATGACCATGATGCGATACGGTGCCCTGGAACCCGCTGATGGTTCAGCCATCTATGCTTTACTCCAAAAATGGCCAATGCCTCTCAAATCAAGTCAACTCAATATGATGACAAAGTCCGAAAGTGAGATAGTGATGACGAAAACACTATCAATTTGGCCATCATTACCTGTGACCGCAAAATCAGAAATACTATGTCACATGTATGCGATGGCATTAAACGATTAAAGATGTCGCAACTTCTTTACTCTGACTGGCTTCGATATCTTATCGTGACGATATGGCGAACTCTAGCTATGAATATCTGAGGATCGTTGTATGAATTTGCAGGATAGCAAATGCAATGCGCACCAATGGGGGTCACATGATTGCCTATCATGTTGGTGATTTGTTTCTAGGTCTCACTTTGTGAAACGAGAGAAACAGTTCAAAAATTTATATGCGAGGCTTCTCGTCCCATTCCTTGGGCTGTTTGCCTTTAGCATCATTACGATCTCTGGGTTGCTCTATCTAAGCACGCGCGGCCAAGATCGAAATGCCATCGAAACATCAATTCACCTAGCGGAAGCGGCACTCGGAACAGCACAGCGTGAATTAGCGAATATTACCTTCGAAACAGCTTATTGGGATCAGGCCGTCGATAATTTGGTCACCGATTTTAATCTGGACTGGGCAAGCAGCAACCTGGGATCATATCTTAAAGAAAACTATGATGTCTCTTCTAGTTATTTCATTGATGCGCAAGGACAAACCATTTTTGGCGCCGTTGATGGACAGCCTGTCACGGACAATCCATTTGAGAGATATTCAGGCGGCTTAGAAATCTTAATCGAACAAACCTTATCTGGTGCACCGGATAGCACGCCCATTCCTGCATCAGGTGTATTGTTCGACGGAGACGTCGCATATTCCGCTACAGCGGCGCGACTGACAACCTACGGCGAGATCAATGGTGTCGAAGTCGATCAAGCGACGGACGCTGTGATTGTGTTCCTAAAGTCGATTGACCAGGGATTGTTAAGTGATCTCGCAGATCGGCATCTTCTGCCAAATCTAAGATTTCAGAGTATGGGAGGGCCAGAGCACGATGCTTCCCTTCCGTTGATGACGGCAGATGGCGAGCAAGTCGGTATGCTGGTTTGGGATCCCGACTTACCTGGAACAAAAATTCTGAATCAATTGCTTTGGGGCTTGGCCGTTGTTTTGGTCATCGTAAGCGGATTTGCATACTTGTTTCGAAATCGTGCACGAGAGATCACCTCAGCCCTCAGAAGCACATCTCAACAACTGGATCAGCAATCAGCGATCTTGCAAGCCACGATGGATTCAATCGACCAAGGCATAGCCGCATGGGATGCCGAGGGACGGTTGGTTGCCTGGAACGAGCAAGTTGAAGATTTTTGGTATCATCCGCCAGATCTACGCATCGGCATGACACGGCTAGAATTGCTCGAACATATTGCCACTACGGGCGCATTGGGTGATGGAGACCCAAGGGTCCTTGCACGAACCCAACACCGCGTGGTCGTTTCTGCGGGCGTCAACTCCATGGACACGATCAAAATGCTTGATGGACGAGAAATCTCGTTCTTTCGGTTTGGTATGGAAAATGGGGGCCATACAACCGTCTATTCGGACGTTACCGAACTTTTGAGACATGAACGTGAACTCAACGAAGCAAAAGAACAGGCAGAAGCCGGCAATCGGGCAAAATCTGAATTCATAGCACATGTCAGTCACGAGTTACGCACCCCATTGAATGCGGTCATCGGTTTTTCAGAGATGATGAAGCAGCGTATTTTTGGCCCACTTGGGTCAGAAAAATACGGCGAATACGCCAACGTCATTAACTCTGCTGGGCGACACCTATTGGACCAGATCAACCAGGTGTTAGATCTATCCAAGATTGATGCCGGGAAAATGACGTTCGAGTTTGAAGACGTGAAAATAGATGAGATTGCTGATTACGTTGAGAACTTGCTTGAACCGCAAATTCAATCACGTTCACACAATCTGAAAATCGATATTCCTGATGCGTTCCCGATGCTGCACGCTGACAAGACCATGTTAACGCAAATCGTAATGAACCTTCTTTCCAATGCCATTAAATTCACGCCAGAAAATGGGCAAATTCAATTGCAGGCCGAGTTACAGAACGAATGCATTGTCATTTCGGTCACTGACAATGGCATTGGCATTGAAAAGGACATGCTGAAACAAGTCATTGATCCGTTCGTGCAAATCAGAAGTGCACTAACACGATCCGAACAAGGTACAGGCCTTGGACTGAGCATCGTCGCATCGCTTGTTGAGCATCACGGTGGTCAGATCGACCTAGAGAGCGAAGTCGATAAAGGCACCAAGGTTACGATAACCTTCCCCGCGTTTAGGACCGTACATCTCAATTAGATTGATCAAATTGTGAAACAAAAAGGGCGGCCACATGGACCGCCCTTCTCGATTTAAAGTCGACAAATTATTTCACATCGAAACGATCAAGGTTCATGACTTTGGTCCATGCCGCGACGAAGTCATTCACAAATGCCTCACCTGAATCGTCGCTCGCAAATACTTCTGCCAAGCTGCGAAGCTGCGAGTTTGAGCCGAACACCAAGTCGACAACAGTCGCTGTGCGTTCAATTTTGCCCGTATTTTCATTCCGTCCTTCGAAGACATTTTCATCGGACGAGGACTTAAACCATTTTGTCCCCATATCGAGCAAGTTGACGAAGAAGTCATTGGTCAATACGCCCGGGCGATCCGTGAACACACCATGCGCTCTGCCCCCGATATTCGTACCCAAGACACGCATACCACCGACCAACACGGTCATCTCAGGTGCCGTCAACGTCAACAATTGCGCCTTGTCGATCAACAGTTGTTCTGCTGGGCGGCGTGTTCGATTGCCCATGTAGTTCCGAAAACCATCGGCGAATGGCTCCAAATATGCAATGGAGTCCACTTCTGTATCTTCCTGTGTTGCATCGGTCCGGCCCGGAATGAATGGGACCGTCACGTCATGGCCTGCTGCCTTGGCGGCTTGCTCGACACCAACGGAACCACCCAACACAATCAAATCAGCGATAGAGACTTTCTTATTTCCCGATTGCGCTGCGTTGAAGTTAGCCTGTACTTGCTCAAGTTTTTGCAGAACCTTTGACAACTGGTCCGGCTGGTTTACTTCCCAATCTTTCATTGGCGCCAAGCGAATACGTGCGCCATTCGCACCACCCCGCTTGTCAGACCCGCGGAACGTTGATGCAGACGCCCACGCGGTTGTCACCAGTTCTGACACTGACAATCCGGTTTCAGCGATTATGCTTTTTAACGCATCGATGTCTTGATCATCAATGATGTCATGATCAACGGCTGGGACAGGGTCCTGCCAAATCAATGATTCTGACGGCACTTCATCACCGAGGTAACGAGACAACGGCCCCATGTCTCGGTGCGTCAATTTGTACCAAGCTTTTGCGAAAGCTTCTTCAAGCTCGGCCGGGTTTTCCATGAAACGACGCGCGATGGGCTCATAAATTGGGTCCATTTTAAGTGCCAAATCTGCCGTGGACATCATTGGTGCATGGCGCTTTGAAGGGTCATGCGCGTCTGGTGCCAAATCCTCGTCTTTTGGGTCTATCGGTGTCCACTGGTGTGCACCTGCGGGGCTCTTGGTCAATTCCCATTCATACCCGAATAACGTCTCGAGGTATTTGTTGTCCCACTGCGTTGGTGTTGCGGTCCAAGCACCTTCGAGACCACTCGTAATCGTGTCTGCGCCTTTACCGGTTCCAAAGCTATTATTCCAACCCAATCCTTGCTCTTCGATGCTAGCCCCTTCGGGTTCGCGTCCGACATACTCATCGGGATTTGCGGCGCCATGTGTCTTGCCGAACGCATGACCTCCGGCAACGAGAGCCACTGTTTCTTCGTCGTTCATAGCCATACGAGCAAAGGTCTCTCGAATGTCACGGCCGGAAGCTAAAGGATCTGGGTTTCCGTTCGGTCCTTCTGGATTTACATAAATTAATCCCATCTGGACTGCGCCCAGTGGATCTTCCAAATCGCGATCTCCTGAATAACGCTGGTCGCCCAGCCATTCGGTTTCTGGCCCCCAATAGATATCCTCTTCGGGTTCCCATACATCTTCACGACCTCCGGCAAACCCAAAGGTTTTAAAACCCATCGTTTCCAAGGCGACGTTGCCCGTCAGGACCATCAAGTCTGCCCACGACAACTTGCGACCGTAATTTTGCTTGATCGGCCAAAGCAGACGACGGGCTTTGTCGAGGTTTCCATTATCGGGCCAACTATTCAGGGGTGCGAACCGTTGAGTGCCACTGGATGCACCACCGCGGCCATCGGTCACCCGATACGTTCCGGCGCTGTGCCATGCCATACGAATAAAGAACGGCCCATAGTGCCCATAGTCAGCTGGCCACCAGTCCTGAGAATCTGTCATCAAAGCTTCTAATTCTTTTTTGACCGCAGTCAGATCAAGAGTCTTGAATTCTTCAGCGTAGTTGAAGTCCTCATCCATGGGATTAATGGCGGGGCCATTCTGGTTCAGAATGCGAAGGTTTAACTGATTTGGCCACCAATGTTGGTTCGCCATGCTACCCGTCGACATTTCCTTCGACGCCCCATGCATAACAGGGCATTTACCTGTGTTACTATCAGATGATCCGTCCATGATGATCTCCCTTTGTTTATATAAAAAAAAGTATCCACGACCTCGTCGCTTGATACCTTTGTAGGGAGCATCTTTTATTCTGTATAATTTATTGTTCTAATAGTTTTAATCGGTTTTTCTGATGACCTATGAATTGGCCTGTTGATCAAAGAACGTGGTCTCTGGGATTTCCGGCATCGGGATATCAAAGTCCATGGATCTGATACGTTGAGGTTCGACACCGCGCAAGATCATCCCTTCGTGCTTGGACGGGATGTGGTTGGGTGACAGCGGGATCGCATCTGCAGCCACGATCTGGGAAATAAATAAATTCCGTGATCGCGTCGCATTGTTCTCACCGGATGCATGCAACACGCGCGAATGCATGAAACACACTGTGCCAGCTGGGCCTGTATTCTCCTCGGCTTCTCGTTCACACATCTCAGAGACCTCGTCATCGACCGCACCCGTGAAACGACCACCTTGCCAATGAGAATAAATGGGGCCTTTGTGAGAGCCGGGAACCGTCCGAAGCGGCCCATGCGCCGACGTTATATCATCCAGGAACAACAGACACGCGACGGAGTCATCATTGGTATGCGGATCAAATGCAAAATCCTGGTGCCACTCAACCACCGTTGCAGAATTTGGCAACTTGCAGTTGATCTTTGAATGGTGGAGCCGAAGGTTCGGACCAATCAAATCTGCAAGCATTTCGATCATGCGCGACCCCGTCAGCACATCCAGATAGGCACCCGACAATTCTGTCGGTGACTGTACGCGTCGCAAAGCCGGGTTCTCGGCACTGTGGCCGGGTTGCACGTCAAACCGAGGGCGGTCATCCAGTGTCTTCCCATACGGGCCATCATGAGACCGACTCTCATCAATCCAACCCTCCAGATCAGCATTTAGCGCGGCCAATTGATCCCCACTAACCGCATCGGCCACCGTCAAATAACCGGCGTCCCAGAACTCAGATACCTGTTTTTCGCACAATACGTCGGGCATATTTAAACCTTACGAGGGACCACATCCTCAGACCATCACGTTATCCCCAATCTGATCAATTTCCCAAGCGTAATGCGACGTGGATTTCTCTGGTCAACTGGCAACAGAGAAGCGATCATCGGATCATGACAACATATGTACTTATCCACGGCGCATGGCACGGCGGCTGGTGTTGGAGAGATGTTCGCGCCCTTCTGGAACACGACGGGCACCGTGTGATCACACCGACGCTAATGGGATTGGCGGAACGTGCTGATTTGTTATCCAAAGATTTGACGCTCGATATTCTCATCGATGATCTAACGAAAATCTTTGAGGCTGAAGATGTGCAAGATGCCATCGTCGTTGGCCACAGCTTTGGCGGCAGTATGATCTCTGGCGTCGCCGAGCGCGCGCCAAATCGCATCAGCCAACTCGTTTATTTAGATGCCGCTGTACTGACGAACGGTGAAAGCATGTTCGATTGTCAGGCACCGGAATTGGTCGAAGAACGTTTACGCGCGGCCGAAGAAAGCAGCGGCGGCCTGTCACTGCCAACACCCAGTTGCGATAAACTGGGCATTCTGGACGCCGATCAATGTGCGTACGTGCAACAGCACTTAACGCCTCACCCGCTCGGCACCTATACCAGCCCGATTAGTCTGGAACGCGCACCGGGAGAAGGTTTTCCCTGCTCTTACATTCCCTGCGTTGATCCAGATTACACACCACTGAATTGGTCACGTGATCGCGCCCACGCCTATGGCTGGCCTATTATTCCTATCGCCACTGGCCACGATGCCATGGTCAGCGCGCCAGATGAACTGGCTAAAATACTACAGGTAATCGCTACCATTCAGGACTGAGTGCGAAACCTCGACATATCCGCAAATGCCTCAATGCCTGCGCTGGCGATCACGGTTGTGTATCCCTGCTCTGGATAAGGGACATTCAGGCCGCCATTGACGACGTTCACCGATACTGTGCCGTGCGGCAGAATGGCAGCAACAGCGTCAGCATCGACTTCACTCGGTTCCTGCACACCGATGGTGACCTGAACAACTAAATCTTCTTCGATGTTCAGACCAAGCTCTCTCGGAAAACTCAGGCTCGAATGATAAATAGCGTCCTCAACAGCACGACAAGCTGCGCGGGTGTAGTTACCGCTACGCAGAGATACACCGGAACCCATTTCCAAAATCACGCGGTCTAGGTGAGCGCTCATGTTGCCTCCCCTTTCAGTGCATCAGGGACATCCATTCGAACCACGACGGCAGCATGAACCAATAATGTCGAGTCTTCGCGATTGGGGTTCGCGATCTCTAACCCACCCTCTTCGCATATCACTTCGATCTTGCCGTAGGGGAACACAGCGGCGACAGCACCTTTGTCGACAGTGTCGGCCCGGGGCGCGCCAATCCGGACCAAGATGTCCATCTTTTCGCGTGGCTGCCCTAACGCATCGGCGATTTGAAGATTATTCCGCCAGAGCGCATCGCGAACGGCACGCTCTGCCGCCTTGGTACTGTCGGCACCCCTGATATCTGTCCCCTGCCCCATTTCCAAGACCATACGTTTCAATGCCATGCCGCTATCCTCAACAATCTGATCCGTACCCAGTACCCGATGATCCTCGTGAGGCCAACGTAAAAGCCTCCCTTGATCAATCCTAAGCCCCATCAATATAGACCCACCCCTCACCCTCACGACGGAATCGGCTGGTCTCGACCAACTGGCCTTTTCTGATCCCTTTGCGCCATGTGGCGGTAAATCGCACAATCGCTGTGTCAGGCCCGGTTGCCTCGTGATGTTCGATCTGCAGCCCAGTCCATTCTTGCTTGGGGTCTAGGGAAAATGACACGGGCCTGCTTTCGACAGCCCAGCTCCTTAGCAAATACGCGACATCACCCCGGCAGAACGCAGTGTAACGCGACCGCATGAGTTCCTCGGCAGTGTTTGCAGAAGATCCAGCATGCAGCCGTCCACAACATGCGACGTAACTCTTTCCGCTTGTGCAATAACACGGCTCAAACACGCCAACTTCCTCATAACTAAACTTCACGGACGAAGAGTGTTCTCCAAGACGTTGGAAGAATTCATAGTCTTTCCAAAGAAAAAGCGCTGTCCGAAAACAGCGCTTTTCTGAAACTCGATATGGAAGACGGGCGATGGCCAAAAGGTACTTTCCTCGGGCCATCCCCATCGCCCTGTAGCGATTAACGATTCGCAAACTGAAATCTACAAATAAACAAATAAAAACAATGACTTATATGTTAACTTTTTTTAATGCGCCTTTTTTGCGCCTCATATTTACCACTTTAATTTTGTAATATATTCAATTCTTATACGAAGTTTCCAGTTCCCTGTATTCTAAAAAACACACAAAACCGAAATCTCTAAAACGAGCTTCCACTTCTCTTTGTGAGATTGCTTTTATCCAACAACCTTCCGCATCGCATCTTCGCTAACTTCAACACCCTTTGTAGTTTTTCTTCACACATTCCCGTGCGAGTGCCTGTGCTTTTGAGATATCCGCTGCTGTCATTCTCTTCGCAACTGTATCTCTACCTTTCACCGCATCCGCATTCCCATTTGATGCTGCGATGTTCAACCACATATGCGCATAGACGTCATCTTGAAGAACACCCTGACCGTTGCCCTACATCCCACCCAGAGCGTACTGCGCATCCGCACCCCCTTGCTCTGCTAACGGTCGCCATTCACGCAATACCGTTGCAAAATCACCTTTTTGTGTATGCTTCAAATCCCTTTTGACGATCCTGTGCATAATTGCCCCCATTAACCCAATTATCTATTTTGAGTCAATGGGTTAAATGTCATATGGGCTAGGCGCTCCAGGCAGCCCCTTTGTTTTTTTAAACATTCATAAATAAAGAAATCTGCTTTTTCTACATGACTTGAAGACATCTTCGTTTTTAAAAAATCTACGTTTTCCTTAGCGATATTAACGCCATTTTCCAAGGATATTTTAAACCACATATATGAATACATAAGATTCAAATCTCCCCCTTCATCGAAATAAAAGGCTCCAAGATTAAACTGTGCATTTTTATCGCCTTGCACAGCGGCTTTTTGGTACCAGATAGCAGCCTTATGTAAATCCTGAGCAACGCCTTTTCCATTTTCGTAAATTGAGCCAAGATTGTTTTGTGCCAGCATATTACCTTGCTCAGCTGCTTGTCGAAACCATTTCACAGCTTCTTTTTGATCCTGAGCAACGCCTTCACCCTGTTCGTACATTAAACCAAGATTAAATTGCGCTTGGATAATCCCTTGCTCAGCTGCTTGTCGAAACCATTTCACAGCTTCTTTTTGATCCTGAGCAACGCCTTTACCCTGTTCGTACATTAAACCAAGATTAAACTGTGCATTTTTATCGCCTTGCACAGCGGCTTTTTGGTACCAGATAGCAGCCTTATGTAAATCCTGAGCAACGCCTTTACCCTGTTCGTACATTAAACCAAGATTAAACTGTGCATTTTTATCGCCTTGCACAGCGGCTTTTTGGTACCAGATAGCAGCCTTATGTAAATCCTGAGCAACGCCTTTACCCTGTTCGTAAATTGAGCCAAGATTGTTTTGTGCCATTGAAATATTTTTACTAGCAGATTTTTCCAACCACATTTTTGCTACTTTATAATCTTGGAGAACGCCTAATCCCTCAAAAAACATTTGCCCCAAAAATAACTGAGCAACAGCATCCCCTTGCTCAGCAGCTACAGTCCATTCCCAATAAGCAACGGCGTAATTACCTTTCTGCGCTGCTTCCAATCCCTTTTGATAATCCTGTGAATACCCGCCCCCACCACTCGCAACGAGAAGCGAAATCCCAAGAACCAATGCTGTGAGTATGCGTTTCATCTAAAGTATGTTTTCCAGTTATTGAATTCTTTGTGGAGTTTTCCAGATTTGTATTCATTTCTAAAAAACTGCAAATCCTCTTCAGATAACTCAGCAACAATTTTGTCAGTCACCCAAAGCAAAGAAAGGGTGTCAGTTTTAAGTATCTTTGCAAAAACCTCGGCATCCATTTCTGACGGAATATCTGCATCGTCTAATCTAAACTTAAATAAAGTTGCGGCAGACCCGGTCCGTAAACTTTCAATTTGGTTTTCATACTGACCTGCCCCCGTTGACTGGTCCAGTTTGAATGTTAGTGCATCATCCGCTTTTCCTTCAAGGGGATGATGCTTTCTGGTGCTGGCGGTCTGTATCCTAAAGCTGAGTGTGGCCGCTTC